>JACCDI010762224.1_pt1 | contig 11429 bp, 8 predicted proteins | sample 7442791 | NCBI WGS metagenome assembly JACCDI01 (sample SAMN15323434, study PRJNA562643) | freshwater metagenome | isolation source: river surface water | place: USA:Blue River Watershed | collected 2017-08-15
GATGGCAGACATTGAGGCAGGCCGCATCGACATCGTGGTCGTCTACAAGATCGATCGCCTGACGCGCAGCCTGACCGACTTCGCCAAGCTGGTCGATGTGCTCGATCGCAATGGCGTGAGTTTCGTCTCCGTCACCCAGCAGTTCAACACCACGACCTCGATGGGACGCCTGACGCTCAATATCCTGTTGTCCTTTGCGCAATTCGAGCGCGAGGTCACCGGCGAGCGCATCCGCGACAAGATCGCCGCCAGCAAGGCCAAAGGCATGTGGATGGGCGGCACGCCACCTCTTGGATATGACGTCGTCGAGCGCAAGTTGCTGGTCAACGAGCCGGAGGCTGATCTGGTGCGCTACATCTTCCGCCGCTATGCCGAGCACGGATCGGCTGCAGAACTGGTGCGTGAACTGGCGATTGAGGGGAGGACCACCAAGGCCTGGCAAACCCAGAATGGCCAGTTCCGTGATGGACGTCCCATCGACCAGCAGTATCTTTTCAAGTTGCTGCGCAACCGGATCTACCTAGGCGAAATCCAGCACAAGGACACCAGCTTCCCTGGTCAGCATGAGGCCATAATCGACCAGGACACCTGGGATCTTGTTCATGCCTTTGTCGACCGTCGCAAGCAAGGACCACGCGAAGGCATTACCCAGCATCCCGCGTTGCTGGCTGGATTGCTCCATGCGCCAGATGGCCAATTGATGATTCACAGCTACACGCGCAAGAAAAACGGGCGGCTTTATCGCTACTACGTGCCCTACCTGCACAAACGGCGTAACGCGGGCGCCACACTGTCGCCCGGTGTCACGGACATTGGCCCGCTGCCGGCCGCCGATATTGAGGCAGCCGTGCTGGAGCAAATCCAACAGGCGTTGCGTGCGCCGCAGTTGTTGTTGGCGACTTGGCGCTCTTGTCAGAAGCATCCAAAAGGCGCTCAGCTTGAAGAAGCCCATGTGGTGGTGGCCATGCAGCGCATCGGCAAGGTGTGGGACCAGTTGTTCCCCAAGGAGCAGCAGCGGATCACGCAATTGCTGATTGAGCGGGTGCAACTCCACGATCGTGGCCTGGATATCCTTTGGCGCGAAGATGGTTGGCTGGGACTGGGCGAAGACATCGGCAGTCATCCACTGGTGAACGAAGCGAGAAGTCCAGTAGAGGAGATCTACGCATGAAATCTACTAGCACCCCAGGCACCCATCCGGATAAACCCAAACTGCGCAACGTGCGCATCGAGATTGGCCAGGACGCCCGCAACTACGTTACCGGCGAGCAGCGCGTGACGATGGTGCCGCTCACCATCCGTCGCAAGCAAAACCGCAAGGTCATGACGTCCCCGCCGGGTGAACAGTCTGTTCTTGGAATGGGTGGTGAGGACATCGCCATGATCCGCACCCTGGGTAAGGCCTTCTATTGGAAAAAGCTGCTCGATGAGGGCCAGTTCGCCACCATCCGGGACCTGTCCATGTCGATGAAGGTCGAGCATGGATGGGTAGCCGAGGTGCTGCGCATGACCACCCTGGCGCCGGACATCATCGAAGCCGTTCTCAATGGCCAGCAACCTCGGCACCTCAACCTGCAGACGCTACGTGGCCGACATGACCCGTTGCCTCGGGACTGGCTGGAGCAGCGTAGGTTGTTTGGTTTTTCGATTTGATGGGTACCAGGAAACAGAGGGCAGCAAACGGCCAGTTGCGGACGCTCACGAACGGCGCGTGTTGAGCATGCTGGCGCCTTCCACGATTGCCCGCCTTTGACGGGCGATGCCGCGAATGTACTGGCGGACTTCGATCTGTCGACCTGGGCCAACTTGGCCATGACGAGAAACGTCTGGTGGCACTTACAGTGCACACCCGGGCGTTCAGGTACCAAAGGTTGAGGGCAGCAGCGTGCATGTTGGCATCCAATTTGCCTTCGATGGCTGCACTGTATGCCGACCCGGAGATGCGTCGGCGCTGGACGATAGGGATTGGAACGTCATAGCAGATAATGCGCGGTAGGAAGCGCATTTCAATGACATCTCGTAAGGGCAAAGGCGTCGACAAGCCAAAAGCGAAGAAGCTATCGAACCCGGCCTCCACTGGGGGAGGTGGCTCGTCCTTTGAAAGCCGCGTTCAAGCCTCTCGCCTGCTTGCGATGTGCCTCGGCTCACTTGTGCCTGGCGTCGATGACGGGCGCATCGTCGAACTGCGGTTCCAAGCGAGAATCCACGGGCACCACACGGACGACCTGGTCTGCAGCATTGAGCAACGCGACGGCCAGCGGTTTCGAACGCTGCTGCAGATGAAACGCTCGCTGAGCGCACGCGAGAATGATCCGGCGTTCAAGGATTCAATCGGTGCGGCTTGGACCGACTACAACTCCACGGTCTTCGTACGCGGCCAGGACTCCATTTTTCTCGTTTATGACACGGCCAGTACAGCCGCGATGAAGGGGGCATCAACCGTCTGCGACTGGGCCCGCTACTCGGCAACGCCGGCCGAGTTTCTCAAGAAGGTAGACGAACCGAACTTCAGCAACCGAGCGAACCGCAACGCATTGGCGGCAATCAAGAAGATCGCCGAGGCCTACGCCGGCAGGGACGTCGAAGCTCACGAACTCTATGACTTCGTCAAGCATCTGAACTGCTTGGCGCATGACCTCGACCAAGACGGCACTGTTGAGCATGTCATTCAGCTGAACTCGATACGGCATGCGGCTGCGTTGGTCGGGGAAATGGCCCACCCTCAGGAAATTTGGTCCGCACTGGTGACTGCATGCATGTCGGCTAACGGCGCGGCAGGTACTGTCACTTTCGACAATCTAGATGTTGCTATCGGCGAGCGACTCAATGGCATCTTCGCCGGTGCGCGAAGCTTTCTCGCTTCGCCCTACGCAGTGGCCCCGTTGTCGAAGCAAGAGCCTAGGAGCCCAGCACCCGAAGCGGTTGCTGCGGAACTGGCGCGTCTGTCCGGTTTGGTCGAGTCCATCAAGGAGAGTAGTCTCCAGTCCGCACTTAGAGACCAACTACCTGTGGCGCGTGACGATTCTGTCAACAAGCTGATTTCCGGGCACCTGGATGCGGTTCACTCGCGCATCAAGGAGCTTCGGTATCGGGACGCTTTAGAGGACTTGGTCAGGGTGAGTGAGTCCCATGACCGGTTTGACGCGCACCAAGAGGCGCGTTGGCATCTGTTGCGGGGGACGTGCAAGTGGCACATTGAAGGGGGGAAAGCGGCCGCGCCCGACTTCATTCGAGCTGCAGAACTCTACAAGGGCGAGGACAAGTTTGCTGCGGCAGGAGTCCGTGGACTTCTGTTGCAGGGCGACGCCGCTGCGGCTGCGTCGGCTGGCGCTGAGGCCTTGAAGACCTTCCCGGATTCACTCGCAGTGTGGCAGGCGACTGCGAATGCGCGGCTGAACCTCGGTGCGCAGCTGACCGTTGAGGATATTCCACCAGCGTTGAGGACGGAGGCGGATGCGCTGCAGATGGTCGCGTGGAGCCGCCACAGGCACGGCGACAAAGTCGGAGCAGTGCAGGCCGCGCTTCAGGCGCTTGACGCGGCTACTCCTAGCTTCTTCACACGAGAAACTGCTCTGACTCTGTGCTTGGACCAAGCTGCTGGCGACGGAGTTTCGGCAAGTTTTCGCGTGTTTGGTACGAATGAGAGGTACGCTCTTGAGCGCTGTGCCGGCGAGTTCACGCCGCGCGAGGAGCGTCTGTGGCAAGTCCAGAGCCCCGAGACGGTTGCCGCGACCGCTGCAAATCTTGCGACGGCGCATCTTCTACTTGGACAGCCAGACGTCGCATTGACAGTGCTGCAGGAGGCGCGCGCGCACAGCATCTCTTCCCCCGCATTCCTGCGAGTCGAGTTCGAAGGCTTGACGGCGACCGGCAACAGGGAAGGCGCAATCGCGGTTGGCAAGCCTCAGATTGCTGTCCTGCCGAAGGAGGCACTTGCGACGTTTGCGCAACTGGCCGGTGAGGCCGACGACCTTGACGCAGTCGACAAGGCTCTCGAGGCAGCAACGCGGCTTGACCCGGCGCAACCGGCCTTGGTGCGGAATATCACTGGAATGCGGTGGACCGTGCTGGCTAGGTCAAATCAGCCGGCTGCGCTTGAAGCCGTGCGTGTCGCCGATTGGGCCGAGTCCCACTCGGTGTCTGAACTGGTGGCGGGAGTGCAAGTCCTCCGAAACGCAGGGTTTCCTGACGAGGCCGCGGAGCGTCTCAAGCGTGCGCTGGAGTCGCTCAAGGATGACAGTGAATCTGGCGACAGGTACCTTGTCGCACAGGCCCTGCTGTTCGCGCGGGAGTACGGAAAGGCTGCCGCAGTTTTTGAACCGCTCGCGCCTCTGGGCAAGCATAGCCAGCTACACGCTGACCTTTTGTTCTGCTATCTCAGGACCGGCCGACGCGCAAAGGCAAAGGAACTCATAGAGGCGTTCCCGGTAGGGTGGGAGTCCCATACCGACACACGCCACATGGCCATGGAGCTTGGGCAGCTTGCTGGCGACTGGTCGTTGCTCGCCCAGCTAGTCCCGGTCGAGTTCAGCCAGGCGCCGGGAGAGGTTCGGAGCTGGCTCCTGAAAGTCATGGTTGCAACCCGGATCTCCTTTGAGGAAGTTGGTAACGTTCTGCGGGAAGCACCTCTCGAACTGTCCGGGAGCACTCAAGAGGTTACTCAGCTCGCAACTCTCGAATTAAGGTGCGGGTTCAAGGAGCGAGCACTTCGCCGTCTTTACGTCATGCGGCGAGCGCGGCTGGACAGCACGGAAGCCGCTGCCGCGCACGTCGTCGCGCATATGGCGGTCACGGATGATCTACCTCTCATGGAGAAAGAGCTTCCCGTCGTGGTTGCGGGCACCTCCGTAACGATTGTGGACAAGGACGGCAGAAACCAGGTCTTCACCATCGACCCGGGCAATCTTCCAGAGCTTCCAGCGACTTCGGAGTTCTTGCGATCTGGGTCAAAAGAGGCTGCTGTCATTGTCGGCCTCAGCCTTGGCGCTAACATTTCCATTCCGGATGGGGAAGGCGAGTCGAGGGTGCTGACGGTTCGACGTATCTACTCGGCATACCGGCGCTTGCTTGAGCTCTCGCAGCTTGCTCTCAACACACCTCTGACGCCCTCGCCCGTAGCGCGAATGGTGTCGATTCACGACGAGGAGACCGGGGAACCTGACTTCAGTGGTCTGACCCGACAACTCAAACGATTCAGCGACCATGCCGCTAGGTCCATAGACGCATACGTATCCGCCCCGATTACTTTGGGTGGGCTTGCTAAGCTGCTTGGACGCGATGTACTTGATGTTGTGCGTGGCTGGCGGTTGGATGGGCCAGCTATGCAGGTCAGTGGGGGCAGCCCGGAAGAGCGCGGACAGGTCATTGCAGGTCTCGAATCAGGCAAGGGTCCGTACCTCATCGACGCGGCGACACTTGTGGAGCTCGGCACGTTGGAGTGTCTCGATGTCTTAACTGTCGTACCTAGCCTCCTCGTTACATCCCATACGAGAGATGCTTTGGAGGCGAAGCTCGCGGAAGCGCAGACCGAGAGGACGGAGGGCCGGGTTTTTGAGCAGGACGGAAAGCTGGGCTTCGTTGAAGTGACTGCGGAGCAGCGCCAGCAAGAGATTCGCTTTCTGCAAGGCGTCGTCGATGCCATGCAGTCGTACTGTCGGGTAGTTCCGGCCTACGGCACTGATGCGTTGGTTCCAATCGCAAGTCAGCTCGAACGGGCTATATCAGGCGAGGAGCTCTCGGCTGTCCTTGCGGCTGCCGAGCACGGAGCAACGATGATTTCGCTGGATGCCCGTCTCCGCTTCTTGGCTGCTCATCTGGGCATTCCGGGCGTGTGGCCACAGGTGCTACTGATGTACGCGCGCGACCTAGGTAAGCTCCCGCGTTCGGCTTATTCCTTAGCTACGATTCGCCAGATGTTCGCGAACAGAACGTTCATCTCGGTGGCAGCCGAAGACCTCGCGCTCATGGCGTACCGAGGGACCGACTGGCTCAAGTTCGGTATGTCCCGCTTCGCGAAGCACTTGGCGTTGCCCGAAACTGAGTTCGATTCCGGTCTCAGGGTTGCGGTTGAGTTCTTGCAGCGGCTAGCCACTGGAGGTCCGTGCCATTTCGGAGCGGCAAATCGAATTCTTCAGCGACTCACGGAAGCACTATTTCGGCACAAGGACGTGCCGAGTGACCTCGAAAGTATACTTTTGGATGCCGTCCTCCGTGCATTGCCAATCAGCGACGACTCAACGGTGCGCAAACAACTATTGCGCTCGGCCATTCAGGATGGGCGACAGGCCGCTCAGAAGGCCGACGCCGGGGAGCTTAAGGAGGTGCGAGTGCTCATGTGCAGCGAGCCACCATGGATTGCCTACACAGCTGAGCGGCACAACGGCGCCACTGGCGAGGTTCGTTTGCAGGCCGCGGCGGGAGGGGCATCCAAGCTTGACGGTGATGCAAGGCCGACGGCAGCGTCTGGTGCCGCGGACAACCCGTTCAGATGAGACGTCGCTCGGTCGTTGCAACCCGATAGGCCAGCACAACATGAGTCGCCGATTCCACGGCTGCCAGCTTGCGGCGGACGGAAGCATCGCAGCGCTTATTCTTAGAGGCGCAGCCAGAAGCTGTGGCCCAAGCGAGATTTTGAAGCAAATGGGCCATCTGCTTCGTACCAGCTGCCCGTCGTGACGGGGAGCGCCATTCTGCGCCTGCGGCCGTGCGCGCGCAGTTGCGGGACCTCGTTCGGGTCTCCGCACTAACTCGAGCGGCCACTCTAGGGCAGCGGATGTCGGCCGAGGGTCGACCAAAGACATTTGCCTGACAGATCTCAGTATCGGTACATAACCGATTTTCATCGCAGACGGCGAGCTAAGTGCTCGCCATTTTTTGTCCAGATTCGCACCCGGGGGCCTATTGGCGAACTGGAAGTTTCCGCTCAGTTCGCCAATCGCTCCCTCGTAAGTTCGCCACTCGAAATCTCCAATGACACCTGTTCCTCAACAGCCTCAAAGGAGAGTCTCATGGCAGCTACGGCAAGCCCCCAACCCCGGTCTTCCTACCCGGCGATCAACACCCTGGCACCCGGCGACCGCCGAGTCCTGAACGAAAACGAACTGGCCCAGCGCTGGGGCGTGAGCCCCAAGACGCTGCAGCGCTGGCGCAGCGAGGGTCGTGGCCCTCGGTACCTCAAGCTCTCCAAGCGAGTCAGCTATCCGCTGGAGGCCATCCTGTTGATTCACCGTACAAACTGAGCCAGTGTTCACGCCGAATATTGAGCCACTAGTTTTAAGGATGTTTTGTCAGTTGGTTGTGGATAAGTCTAACGGCTGGGTCGTTTGATCGGCTCCTTTCTGGGCTTTGGCCCGTGCGGTTTTGGTGATCCCCGCAGCGGCACTGGAATGCTTGAAGCGCCAGCTCTCGTTGCCGCTCTCCACGATGTGGCAGTGGTGGGTCAGCCGGTCCAGCAACGCCGTTGTCATCTTGGCGTCGCCAAAGACGGTGCTCCACTCCGAGAAGTTCAGGTTGGTGGTGATGACCACGCTGGTTCGCTCGTAGAGTTTGGACAGCAGGTGGAACAGCAAGGCGCCACCCGACTGCGTGAAGGGCAGATAGCCCATCTCGTCCAGGATCACCAGATCCACGTACATCAGCCGGTGGGCCAACTGCCCAGCCTTGTTCTGGGCCTTCTCCAACTCCAGCGCGTTGACCAGCTCCACCGTCGAGAAGAAGCGCACCCGCTTGCCATGGACCCGAATCGCCTCGATGCCCAGGCTGGTGGCCAGGTGCGTCTTGCCCGTTCCGGGACCTCCGACGAAGACCACGTTGTGCGCGGATTCGGTAAAGCGCAGGGTGTGCAGCTCTCGCACCTGTGCCTACTGCACATGCGCCTGGGCAAAGTCAAACCCCGCCAGGTCCCGGTGCGAGGGGAAGCGGGCCACGCGCATCTGGTAGGCCATGGAGCGCACCTCGCGCTGCGCCATCTCGGCCTTGATGAGCTGGCGCAGCACCGCCTCGTGGTCCATCGCCTTGATGCGTGCCGTGCCCAGCACCTCCGGCCAGGCACTGGCCATGCCGTGCAGACCGAGTGCCTTGAAGTCGGTGACCAGTTCAAGCATGGCGCACCTCCTTGGGCTGGCGCAGCCGGTCGTAGCGCTTCAGATCGGCCTGTGAGGGTGTCTTCAGGTCAACGGACGTGGTCGCCGGCCCCACCCGCAGCTCGGGTTCTTTCAAGCGCGACAGCACATTGAGTACGTGCTCGGCGCTGACCCGCCCGGACTGCAGGGCCAGTTCCACCGCCACCAACACCGCCTCCAGCCCGTGGGCGGTCACCGCGCTGAGCACCTGGGCCATCACCCGATCACCGCCCGCATGACGCAGCAACTGGTCTTGCAGCAGTCGCAGCGGCTCGGGCATGGTCTTGAACGGCGCGCCATTACGCAGCGCCCCAGGCTTGCGCTCGATCAGGGCAATGTAGTGGGTCCAGTCGTAGATCGTCTGGTCACGATCGAAGCAGCGCTGCAGCGTCACGCTATGGCCCTTGGGGCCCACCACCAGCAGCCGGTCGTGGTACGCCCGCACGCTGACCACCGCATGCACCCATTCGCACGGTACGCTGTAGCGGTTGCGCTGGAAGTGGATCAGCGAGGTGGACGTCACCCGCACTGGGTCCTCCACATAGCCATCGAAGGGACGCGGGTTCGGCGTCAGGCGCAGCCTCTCGTCCTGCCACACCTCGGCCACCGTGAGCTCGTGCCACTCGGGGTGGCGCAACTCGCTCCAGGCGTCCACGCACGCCTGCTGCAACCAGGCGTTGAGCTCGCTCAGGCTGGCCCAGCGTCGCTCGCTGGCTTCACGCCAGATGCCACGGCGGCGGTCCTGCACGTTCTTCTCCACGATGCCCTTCTCCCAGCCCGCTGCGCGGTTGCAGAACTCGGGATCAAAGAGGTAGTGACCGGTCATCGCCTCGAAGCGGGCGTTGACGCTGCGCTGCTTGCCCGCGCCCACCTTGTCCACTGCCGTCTTCATGTTGTCGTAGATACCCCGCTTGGTCACCCCGCCCAGCACCGCAAAGGCCCGGGCATGGGCCTCAAACAGCATCTCGTGCGCCTGGCTGTGGAACGCCGACAGCACAAACGCCCGGCTGGCCGCCAGCTTGGTGTGCGCCACCTCCAGGCGCCGGCGCAGTCCGCCAATGAACGCGTACTCGGTGCTCCAGTCAAACTGGAACGCCTCGCCCAATTCAAAGGACAGGGGCACAAAGCCTGCCCCTCGGGCACTGTGGTCCTGCGCCATGCGCCACTGCTTGGCAAAGCGGTACACCGGTCCACGGCTGCCGCCATAGCCCATGGCGCGCAAGGCCTCAAACATCGCCTTGATGCCACGGCGCTCTCGCTTGTTGCGGTGTTGGTCGGCCTTGAGCCAGCGGGCCAAGGTGTCCTCATAAGGCGTCAGTACGCCCTGCGCCTTCACCCGCACGGGGTACTTCGGCTCCCGCATTTCGGGCTCAGACAGCCACTTGCTGGCCGTGTTGCGCGAGATCCCCAGCCGCCGGCTGGCCTCCCGCACCGATACGCCATCCCTCAGCACGAGGCGGCGCAATTTACTCAATGTGCTCACGTTGATCACTCCTGACCACCTTGCTGAAAAATTCAGCAGCGTAGCCGTCAACGTGGCTCAGTTTTCAGTGTGATTCTCCCCAAATTTGGCCCAGTTTTCGTTGTGATTCAACACTCAGAGCCGTGATCGACGGGGCAGGCATCATGTCCTTGTCGATGGAGATCGCAGCGCCTTACCTCACGCAAGGCACCTTGAAGCGGGTGCTCTCGCCCTGGATCACTGGGCGGGTCAGCTTGTATGCGGCGCTGCCAAGCCGCAAGTTCATTCCCGACCGGACACGGATATTTTTGGAATATTTAATCGAGCAGACACGGCTTCAGACCGAAACGGCCTTGCAGGCATGCGCCACTTGAAGTGCTGGTTCCATCCCGTGAGGCCCACAGTGCGAAACGGAGCGAGTTCACAGGAAGTTGTCAGGCGCTGTGAGGTGGCTGGCAGTTGCAACCGAGCTCGAATAGACCTGTCGTGATGTTTCCGAATGCCCGCTCCAGATCCATGAGCGCCGAAACGGCGGTTACAGGCTGTGACCACCGACCACTGTGAGCGGTCTGGGCCCTGCGGTCAGATCACAAGCATGAGTCTGCGTGCTCACCCATCCCTCACCATGCGTATGGCAGCGATCGAATGTGCAATGAGCGCCAAGGCTGGGCCGGACATGCACGGCGAAGCCCGGAGCATCGAAAGGATCAATCGAGGGGGGTACTCGATTTCCGCACCAAACTTGCGGCTCTCGGCGTAGACCAAAGTTGCGAACTGCTTGGGCGTCGCTGGGATCAGGTCACCGCCTTGCTCGTACAGTGCCTCGGGGCTTACTCCCTCTTGGCGCACCCTCATGGGTGAATATTTGGATTGTGTTTTTCATGAACGCGGCAGCATTTCCGCTTAGCTGGGGCAACAAGGCAATCTGGTCTTGCTCAATATGCTGCAACACCATCTCATTGACCCCCCCAATCAGACTGGTGGAAAGCCATTGCGGGATCTGGTTTTCGCGCTGATAGGCAGCGGCTTCCAGGAGCACAGCAGCTATTTTTTCCATGGCGATGCGTCTGGCACTCAGGCCTGCGGCGCCGAGCGCTAGGATTTCCACAAACAAGGTACGTAGCAGCACAGGATTGGCGGCCAACGTTTCCAGATAGATCTGGATGGTCCGATCGATCTGGGAACTCCAGTCACCCTGTGGGTCGATGCTTGCACGTAATGTGGCCTCAATCCTCTGCGCAGAGTGATTGAACAACGCAATCAGACATTCGCTCTTATCTTTGAAAAATTGGTAAAAGGTTCTTTTGGACACGTTCGCTTCGCGCACGATGTCTGATGTCGTGAGCTCCGCATACCCACAAGCCGTGACCGCCCGCGCCATCCCCTCCAGCAACCGGGTGCGATGCTCGTCGTCGGGAATTTGGGGGCGACTCATCGCGCAAGTATCTCACATTAGGTACTTGACAGTACCAATAATCCGATTAGAATTTCGATTATGGTACCGATTGGTACCGACAAAGAGAATGCCATGTTGAATCAACCAAATCGATTGCGCACCAAACTGTCACTGTGTGCCTTGATAACTGCGGTGGCCTGCGTTCCCGCGCTGACACGGGCTGAAGCGCTCAGCTTCGAAGAGGCCGCACGGCGCCTCCAAGCCAATTCTGATCGTCTGGCAATGACTCGCTTGTCGGTCGAGAGCGCGCAGTTGAAGGAGCAGGCTACCCGCTACCTGGGCGGCCCCGTGGTGTCCGTAGGCGCCGCCTCCTACAGGTTCCAAGGCGCGGTGCAGGGGGTCGATCTGTCACCGCTGACGCACACCATCGGTTCGTCCATTGCTGCTCTAC
>JACCDI010238040.1_pt1 | contig 11428 bp, 8 predicted proteins | sample 7442791 | NCBI WGS metagenome assembly JACCDI01 (sample SAMN15323434, study PRJNA562643) | freshwater metagenome | isolation source: river surface water | place: USA:Blue River Watershed | collected 2017-08-15
GATGGTCCTTTCCATATTATTGGAAGATGGAAGAACCTCATACTAAACGACCTCGATGATTCGTTCTTTTATCATTCGGTGGATACCATCAAAAACATCAGCGCAGCTGAATTGAAGGAATTAGCCAATAAATACCTGCATCCTGAAGATTTTTATGAACTTGTAGTAATATAAAACAACCATGAAGCATCTTTTTTCTTTGCTTTCTTTTCTTGTAGTACTTTTTACTAGTTGTAAAAAAACTGAGGTTGCAAACGACAATTCTACGCAAAGTGCTATTTATGTAATGTCTAATGAACCGGATACAAATCGAATACTTGTATTCAATCGTGAAACAGACGTTAGCTTAAATTTTGCATCAACTGTTTCATCTGGTGGAAAAGGCTTTGGAACCAGATTAGGTAGTGGAGGTGGAGTAAGTGTAAGTAATAATGGTAAATGGCTATTGGCCGTTAATGGTGGGAGCAATTCAGTTAGCTCTTTTCGTATTGATTCCAAAGGATTGACTTTGGTTTCAACAGTTAGTTCTAAAGGGATTAAGCCTGTCAGTGTTACTTGTCATGAAAATTTAGTCGCTGTAGCAAATGCTGGAGATAATGGAAATATTGTTCTTTTTCGTTTATCAAACACTGGGGAACTTTCTGAAATTCAAGGTGCTTCTAAAGAATTGGGCACTATCCCATCTGTACCGGGTCAGATTTTATTTACCCGTGATGGGATGATGCTGGTTGCCTCGCTTAAACAAACAAATAAAATAGTTGCCTACAAGGTGGATGCAGGTGGTGTATTGGGTACTTCTTATGAAATAAATTCAAATAGTCCTGTTCCTTATGGATTTGCAATTGGAACAAATAATCAGCTGTATGTAACAGAAGCAGGTGAAAATAAAGTAAGTGTTTATGGACTAAGTTCAAATGGAATAACAAATATAGGTACTCCCTTTATTCCCAATCAAATAGGCCCATGTTGGGCAACAGCATTAGCAAATGGAAATTATTTTTATGTTGCAAATGCGGGTACAAATAATGTTTCTGGATTTAAAGTGAATGCCAACAATAGTTTTACCATGTTGAGTGATGGTATTGTAGCGGCATCTGGACAAAGAACAATTGATATTGTTTCAAGTGCTGATTCAAAATTTGTGTACACTTTAAATGCTGAATCAAAATCTATAAGACAATATGCCGTTAATACTGATGGTCAGCTAACAATTATTAGTGATCGTTATGGACTGCCAACTACAGTAACTGCATTCGCAATTAAATAATCTATGCAATTCGATCGCAAGAAACTTTCTAATGCTGAATTAATTTCCTTTTACAGGGAATTGTTGTATTCGAGAATGATCGAAGAGAAAATGATTGTTTTGTTGCGTCAGGGAAAGGTCTCTAAATGGTTTAGTGGTATTGGACAAGAAGCGATTTCAGTTGGTGCTACCATGGCTATGCAACACGACGAATGGATCATGCCTTTGCACCGCAACCTGGGTGTGTTTACCGTAAGAGGGGCTTCGCTAGAACAATTATTTTTACAGTGGCAAGGAAGTAAAGACGGTTTTAGTAAAGGAAGGGAAAGAAGTTTTCATTTTGGTTCTCATGAACATCATATTGCTGGGATGATTTCCCATTTAGGTCCACAACTGGCATTGGCCGATGGAGCTGCGTTGGCTTATAAATTGAAGGGTGACCGAAAAGTTGCACTAGCTTTTACAGGCGATGGCGGAACATCTGAAGGTGATTTTCATGAAGCTTTGAATGTTGCCGCCGTATGGGATTTGCCGGTAATCTTTATTATTGAAAACAATGGTTATGGCTTAAGTACGCCAACCAATGAACAGTACCGTTGTGAGTCGTTGGTCGATAAAGCTTTTGGCTATGGCATAGAAGGTATCAAGATTGACGGTAATAATATCTTGGAAGTATATGATACCATAAGAGGTGTTAGAAATTATTGTATTGATGAGCAGAAGCCATACTTAATTGAGTGCATGACCTTCAGGATGCGTGGTCATGAAGAAGCGAGTGGCGTAAAATATGTACCTAAAGAGTTATTTGAAGAGTGGGAAAAGAAGGATCCCGTTAGGACTTACGAAGAGTGGTTGTTATCCGCAGACATTATGGATGTGGATCAGTTGTGTGCCATTAATGATGAGCTCAGATTAAAAATAGAAGAAGAGTTAAAAGCGGGTTTGGCTTTCCAAAAAAACAAGGTTGATTTACAAGAGGAGCTCAATGATGTTTATGCTCCTAATCATACAAGTGGAATTCAACTTCAGTTGCCTTCATCAGATCTCCCTCAGCGCAATGAACCCATACGCATGATCAATGCTATTTCAGAAGCATTGGATCAATCGCTTGCATTACATGAAAATTTAGTGGTAATGGGACAAGACATTGCCGAATATGGTGGAGCATTTAAAGTAACAGAAGGCTTGGTTCATAAATATGGTAAGTCGCGCATTAGAAATACACCACTATGTGAAAGCGCAATTGTTGGAACGGCACTCGGACTTTCACTAGAGGGATACAAGAGTGTGGTTGAGATGCAGTTTGCAGATTTTGTTTCTGTGGGTTTCAACCAGATTGTAAACAATCTTGCAAAAATTTATTACAGGTGGGGACAAAATGCTGATGTGGTAATCAGGATGCCAACAGGCGCGGGAGTAGGTGCTGGTCCTTTTCATTCTCAGAGCAACGAGGCTTGGTTCTTTCATGTTCCAGGTTTAAAAATAGTTTATCCATCTAATCCAGCTGATGCTAAGGGATTATTAATGGCCGCTATTCAAGATCCTAATCCTGTAATGTATTTTGAACATAAAGTATTGTACAGAAGTATTGCTGGAGAAGTTGATGCTGCACCTTATGTTGTTGAAATCGGAAAAGCAGCACTTTCACAGCAAGGAGATGATGTGAGTGTGATTACCTACGGTGCAGGAGTACATTGGGCTTTGGAGTATGCAAAACAACATCCTGAATTATCAATAGAAATATTAGATCTCAGGTCATTAATGCCTTTGGATTACCAAGCTATTGAGCAAACAGTCCGTAAAACAAATCGTGTCTTGGTATTACATGAAGACAACCTTACTGGTGGTATTGGTGCAGAGATTGCAGCATGGATTTCAGAAAATTGTTTCCAATATTTGGATGCACCTGTAATGAGATGCGCAAGTCTTGATACACCTATTCCCTTTTCGCCAGAATTAGAGCAACAATATCTTGCTAAATCAAGACTGCATGATGCAATGCAGAAATTATTGAATTATTGATTTAATATAATTCGTTAATCAGACTCATTTTAATCATCTGCATGCCATTAGAATATTCTAATGCATTCACTACGCCTTTTTTGTCGGTTAGAAATACAACCTCCCTGTCCAATTCTTTGATCCAAAAAATATTATCGCGCAACCAGTGCAGTTGTGTCTTAGTACCGAATTCTGGATCTTCCATGTACAATTGGTTATTAGCGATAATTAATTTTGTTCTGGTACCTAAAACATATTCATACAGGCCAATATATTTAGCAAGCTTAGTGCTGTCTGCTTTTGCTGGTTGTTTCACTGCCGGTACTGATTCAGCTATTCTATTGTTAACACGTGTTGGACCTGTTATAGGTATTATTGGACTCACAGTAAACGAAACAACTTTATTGTTAGCATCTCTGTTAAAGTTCCAAACTATAAACGGATTTGCCTTGTCATATACTTGATCTTTTCCAGCAGCAGTCAGCGTAAAAGAAGCGTTGCTAGAACGTTGCACAGTTATTCTGTTCATGCTATCTACTCTTACAGAATAGAAAGCTTTCATATCGCCATAGTTCTTTTGTAGTCGTGACCCACTATTTAACGATTCATATACTCCTTCAATCTCTTTCCAATTTTGTATTTGATTGCGTTGTTCTTTAACAGGCGCAACATCATATAGAATCGATATCACTTTATTTCCGATTAAACCTGAATTGGTTGTTCCACTGTTAGACATCACCAAGAAATAAAGATGATCTTCTGGAATACGAATACCTTGTGCACGATAGCCACCAATTGCTCCGCCATGTTGAACCATTGTTTTGTTGCCAAATGGTGCAATACCCCATCCAAGTCCGTAGTTAGCAGAATTTCCAGTTGTTAGTTGATAGGATGTATGTGCCACTTTCAACAATTCTGGTTGCATAAAATCTTTGTTGTAAAGTGCCTCATCCCATTTGAGCATATCATCAACCGTGCTTACAATTTGTCCTGCTCCATATGCCCAGTACCAATCGTATTGTGGCTCCATTTTTATTTTTCCTTTTGGAGAGTTGCCACCATATTCTGCAGTTTTATTCAACAATGCATAATTACTGGTTCCAAAACTAGTATTCGTCATGTTGATTTTTCTCAAGATTCTTTCTTCAACGAAATCATTGAAAGGTTGACCAGTAATTTTTTCTACAATAACACCAGCTAATACAAATCCAGAATTAGAATAACTCCAGTTGGAACCTGGTTCAAAAATCAAAGGAGAGCTTTCAAAAAATTTAATCAATCTGCTGTTTGAAACTTTTTTATCTGCCAATGTATCAAAGCCAGGAAGTTCAGTATAACTTGGAATTCCACTGGTGTGAGACAAGATTTGATCAATGGTGATGGTACGACCCCATGTATTGTATTGTGGAAGGTATTTCCGAATATCATCTTTTACATTGAGTTTGTTCTCTTGTTGAAGAAGCAGTATTGCAACAGCTGTGAATTGTTTTGAAATAGAACCGATACCCATTTTTTGATCGGTGTTCAAAGCCACATTCAATTCAATATTCGACATACCATATGCCTTACGCATGATGGGTTTTCCGTCTTTTGCTAAAATCATGATGGCACCTGGCTCTGTTGCTGGGAATTGTAGTTTAAATAACGAATCAATACTTTTAAGTTTTGCTTCAGTAATTTCTACCGTTTGAGCAGATGCAAAGCTTACAAGCAAGCTGCAAATGAAAAAAATCTTTTTCATCATGATTTGATTTATATTTTATTTCCTGTGTTGCTTTGTATAATACAAAGGCTATTATTTTCTTACTCTACCAGCTGCTTTTACGCCAGTTGGAATTCCTTCACCAGGATGATATTCTGATTCTTTGTTGAGTAAAATATCTTCCTTGTAGAAAAGAACATCTTTAAACTGTCCTTTGGTGTACATTTCAGCTTGGTCTTTAAAATGCTTAGAAGTTGGGTCTCCACTTTCACCGCCTGCCAAAAGTGATTTGGCTTTAATTTTTTTACCAAATTCAACTGCGCAAATAAAGCTGTTGCCACCATAGCCGTATCTTTTTTTACTTCCTTGGTAGTGTCTGGAGTTGAAAGAAGGTAGACTTCCCCAAGTGGAAGAAGCAAATGGCGAAGGAATACTCGGTTGGTTATCGTCGTATTTGGCTTGAAGGGTATTGTCGATTCTTTGGAAGCGGTTGATTTCTCCCCATGCTACTTCCCATGTTCCAAAATCAGTTTTTAATTTTTTCAATACATCAACCAGAAAACTCATTTTGGTAGCATCAGGCGCTTCCTTCAATAAACGCGGTAATTCAAGCGTGAGGTCCATATCGCCCAATTGTCCCTTTGTGAGATATGGAAGAATTCTTTCAGCCCACATGATGGCAATAGTTGTTGGCACAGATGTAGCTGAAGATTTTCTATCCCATGCACTAAGCAGTTGAATTGCTTTGCTAACATCAGCTTTCATATCATCTGCCACTGGTGTTCTACTTGCGCTGATCAAAGAAGGAATCAACACATCGAAGGCAGCAAGGTAGGTATCATAACCTGCAGCGATTAAAGAGTTGATATCGTATTTATTGGTCCTAGCAAGTACTTTAACTGCATTGATCCCTCTGAAGTTTTCAGGATCAGGAGCCATATAGCTTGGATATTTCTTTTTGTTGATGCTTCCTGTTCCTGCAACGGTAAAAGGCGTTGCATTACAGTTTTGTAGCCAACCAGTAGCAGGATTGATTAGATGTACTGTTTCTGAAACAGTATGAAGACCTTTCCAGTCTGTAGCAGAAGTACTTCCATCTACAATACCACTCCAGTCGTAATTAGGATCACGCTTTGGCATGAAGTTGCCATGCCAGTAAGCGATATTGCCTTGATCATCAGCATAAACAGTATTGTTAGATACGTTTGATCGCAGGTCCATTGTCGCTTTAAAATCTGCAAAAGTTTTTGCCTTGGTCCTGCTCCATGATTGGATGAGTCCGTCTAGTGAACGGTTATTGGATTGCATGCTGATCCATTTGTCGTCTTGCATAGCCATAACCGGACCATGATGCGTTTCATAAATCTTGAATTCTTTAATGGTGTATCCAGTTGCTGATTTATACGCAATTGATGTATTTCTTGTTTTTACAGGCATTAATTTTTTATCGTGCATGTAAAAAATGCCTTGATCATTTTTGATGATAGTTTCTTCGTAGAGGTCTGCTACATCAGCCTGACTAGATGTATGCATCCATCCGCAATGTTCATTGAATCCTTGGTAGACAAAGAATTGTCCCCATGTTACTGCTCCATATGCATTCAATCCCTCTTCACTCACCATATGTACTTCTGGTCTGAAGTAAAAAGTAACGTGTGGATTGATGTACAGCATAGCATTACCAGAACTACTTTTTGATGGTGCGATGGCAAATCCATTGGAGCCAATTAAATGTTCAGGATCTTTTTTTGTTCTTTTTGCAAGATTGGTTGAAAGACCTTCATAGAATTTTTTAATGTCGTTGGCTGTTAAATCACTTGTTTGAATGGCAGAGATACTTCCATCAGTGTAGGTGAGTGGAAACCATGGTTTGAAGTTATTTAATACGGCTGGTCTCACTCTTGGATTTTTATAGAGATAATAATTCACACCATCTGCAAAAGCGTTAAGTAATTTTTTCAGCCACTCCGGACTTCTTTCATAATCTTTAATGGCCTCTGTTGTATCAATCACCATTCTTACGAGTAAATCTTCGTAAAGATCTTTTTCTCCATTCACTTGACTGCTTTTTCCAAGCATGGTGATATAGTTCATTTCCACGCGTTGAAAATCATCCTCACATTGTGCATACAGTAAACCGAATACACAATCCGCATCAGACTTACCATAAATATGAGGGATACCCCATTTATCACGTATGATATTTACTCTTTTTGCAGTTTCTTCCCAACGTGTTATGTCAGTTTGTTGTTGAGCGATGCCGAAGAGTGGAAGAAAAAAAAGAAAGAAGAATTTTTTCATTGTTGATTTGCTTTGAATACACGAATAAAATTTCCACCAAGTATTTTATGAATATCTTTTTTAGCGTAACCACGTTTTAAAAGTTCCTTTGTGATCAGTGGCATGTCTGTAACATCATTTAATTCACGAGGTGATGAATTGATACCATCAAAATCAGAACCTAATCCTACATGATCAACACCAATCAGTTTTACAATATGATCAAGGTGATCAATTAATAAGGAGAGTGATGGTCTAACACCATCAATTTCATCTTTGTATTTTTCATGCAGCACAAGGTTAGCGTAGAAATCGCTTGGATTATTTTTCAGCAATTCATTTTTTTCAGCTTCATGTTTTTTGAGGAAAGCATCATTCTTTTGTTTGAAGGTGCTGTCGACAAAACCCGAATAAAAATTAAGGTGAATCACTCCCCCATTTTTACCTAATGCTTTGATTTGATCATCTGTCATGTTTCTTGGTACAGGACAAAGTGCGTAGGTGCAACTGTGAGAGGCGATTACAGGTTTAGTGCTAGTAGCAATGGCATCATAAAAAGTTTGTTCGCCAACATGTGAGATGTCGACAATCATGCCAAGCGCATTCATTTTTTTCACAATCTCTTTTCCAAAAGTTGTTAGTCCGTATGGCCTACCCAAATTACGCTTTGCTCTTTCATCCGCTGCAGAACTTGCCCAAGAGGTTGAGTTGTTCCAAGTAAGGGTCATGTAGCGTGCGCCCCTGTTGTAAAGTGCTTCGAGGTATTCAATTTTATCTTCAATCATATGACCCCCTTCAACACCCATCATTGCACCAAGCTTTCCTGCTTGAACAGCAGTTGAAAGTTCAGCTGGCGTTTTGACAAGCATCATTTTTGTGGGATTACGTTCTACGACTGCATACAATGAATCGATTTCGCGATTGGCAAATGCGTAGGCGGTTCCGTTACCATAATTTTCATCACAAAAAATTGAAAATACTTGTATATCGATACCACCTGTTTTTGTTCTATTCAAATCGGAGTGTGTAACTCCTTTGAGTTGCATATCAAAGCTTTTGTTCTTTTCAATGCCAGTCGACAAGAAATCATTGTGTGTATCAATCACAATTGCTTTCTGATGCAATCGTTGATAAGATTGAGCCTTAGTATGTAGTAAACTGCTGAGTAATAAACCAGTGATAATCAGTTTTTGTTTCATACTTAATCATTGATAGCTTGGTACATGAGTACTTTGAAACGGTCGTGAACATCTCCGTGTGCAGCAGGATAAATATTGGTAAAGAAAAGCCCAACTATTTTTTCTTTTGGATCTGCCCAGTAGGTTGTAGAAAACATTCCTCCCCATTGAAAACTGCCTTCATTGACAGGGAGCAAGGAGCTTCCTGTTTCAGTAGTGATACCAAAGCCTAATCCAAATTTATTTACACCATTATTCAATTCTCCGATTTGGTTTTGCGTCATCATGCGAACTGAATTTCTGCTTAGTATACGAACACCATTGTATTCACCTCCATTGAGCATCATTTGCATAAATATGGCATAGTCCATAATGGTGGAAGAGAGTCCGCCACCTCCACTATACATTGGAAAGTTCATGTTGGGGAAGTCGCGATAAATTTTTGTACCCTGTAGTGTTGAACTTTCAGGAGCACGAATGAGCTTACCATTGAAACTCGAATAAAGAGAAACGAGTCTGCTTTGTTTATCGACTGGAATATTGAAATAGGTATCTTTCATGCCCAGTGGCTCAAATATTCTTTGACGCATAAAAGCATCAAGTGACATGCCTGATGTTTTCTCAACGAGATAACCAAGAATATCTGTGTTCATTCCATACAAATATTTTTCACCAGGCTGATGAAAAAGAGGAGTTTTTGCGAGCAGTTTAATATTTTCTTCAAGTGTTTGTTTCTCAATAGCGATACCACCGGTTGCACCTACTTTAGCATATATAGCAGTGGCCATTGGGGTTCCAATTTGCGGATAGGCGAAGCCTGCTGTATGTGTGAGTAGTTCACGAATGGTAAATTCTTTCTTGGCAGGGACCGTAGTGTAGGTAGTATCTTTTTCGTTGTATTTGTCAATTACCTTCATGTTTTTGAATTCAGGAAGATATTTGGATACAGGTTCATCCAGTAGAAATTTTCCTTCTTCGAACAAGATCATCACAGCGGTGCTGGTGATTGCCTTTGTTTGTGAGGCAATGCGGAAAATATGATCAGTCCGCATAGGTGTTTTCTTTTCTAAATCGTCATAACCAAATGCTTTGAAGTATTCTATTTTACCATTTCTCATGATCAATCCTACTCCACCATTGATCCAGTTATTATCGACCCAACTTTGAATATTTTTATCTGCTGTTGTTAGGCGTGTTGGATTTAAAGATGGTTTAGTAACTACATCTTTAATTTTTTGTTCAACGCCTTTGATGGTGGAGGAAACAGAATTTGACTTGCTGCTGATGTTTTGTGCTATAGTTGCAGGCGCCACACTCAGTAGCAGAAGAGAGAAAAGAAAATTTTTCATATTGAAAGAGGTGAGGATTGAAGTTAATTAAAAACTTCTTTCTTCTATGCGTGCTTTAGGTAGGATACCCGATTTAAAATAGCGGGATGCATCTAATATGTATTGATAGAACTGGTATTCTTCGCTGAAGGCAACTAGTTCATAGGAAGGACGCCAAAGTTTCATGAATCTTTCCAGATCACGATCATTGAATCGAGTGATTTGTCGCACCAATGCTTTTGTGAACCTGCTATCGACAAATTTTTCCTGTTCTTCTACAATGAGTCGGTTTTGAAAGCTCCGCATCACTTTATTTTTCCTGAATTTAAATGATGCGATCAAGCTGTTAGGATCTAGGTTACCTGACGAGGTAATTTGTAAGCCACTGGGACTTAGCTCAAAAATCTTGCGGTAGCGTTCTCTGTTTTCGAGTGAGTCTTGTCGGTACGATTTTCCTACCACTACTACTTCCTTGAGGGTTTGGTACCTGTCTTGCACCACAATTTGCAAGGAGACATCAAATCCAGCCGGGTAGTTGATTTGTTTTACTGGGAAGTAGTTGGTCGACTTCCCACGATAGGTGAAAGAGACTGAATCGTCTTTTCCAACATTGATGCCATACCTACCGATGGAGTCTGTAAATGTAATTTCCCCTTTTTTACTCATCACTTTTACTGCAGGGATGGTGACCATTCTGGTAGAATCATAAACTTTACCTGTCAGCCAAATTTGGGAATTAGCTATTAGTGAAGTATTGATAATCAATATGATAAGTAAAATTCTCACGATGTGCGAAGCACCCATTTTTCAATAACAGACGGATAATGTTCGTGTTCTAATCGGTGAATTTTTTCAGCCAATGAGTCGGGTGTATCATTTGGATCAACCACAACTTTCGCTTGGAAAAGGGTTTTACCATGGTCATATTCTTCATCTACCAGGTGAATAGTGATACCACTTTCCTTTTCGCCAGCCTGAATCACTGCTTGGTGGACATGTTCGCCATACATTCCTTTGCCACCATAGGCTGGCAGGAGTGCAGGATGTATGTTGACTATCTTATTATTATAGGTATTGATGAGGTTATCAGGGACTTTCAAAAGAAAACCAGCGAGTATAATATGTGTAATACCTTGATTTTTAATTAATTGTACATATTCATCGGTTTCCATGAATTTTTTCTTCTCCAGCAGCAAGGTTGGGATCTTGTTGCGTTGGGCAATGTCTAATACGCCAGCTTGTTGTTTGTTAGATACAATTAATGATATATGTATATTATCATGATTTACAAAGTGTTGAATGATTTTTTCCGCGTTGCTGCCTTTACCAGAAGCAAAAATGGCCAATTTTGCTTTTCCGGGTTTCATGATACCCATTCTTCTGAGTATTTTCTTCTCGTAGTTCCAAAAAAAGGGGAATTGACCGAAAAAGAAAGCCACAATCATTAAGATAAACTGGTAGCCAAAGACAAGCATGAATATGCGAAGAAGCAATTTCCAGAGCCAGAAGGTTGATTCATTAAAGCCAACCCATCCGGTAATGTATCTCGAAATAACGGCTGTGGTAGTACCTGTAACGGCAAAAGTGCATAGAATGAGTAGTAATTGAAGAGAAGATACATTCCACTTTTGCTGCAGTTTGTTTAACATGATGCAAAGAGAAGAAAAAAAGGGATTCATCCTCTATTTGAGGC
>JACCDI011321713.1_pt1 | contig 11428 bp, 13 predicted proteins | sample 7442791 | NCBI WGS metagenome assembly JACCDI01 (sample SAMN15323434, study PRJNA562643) | freshwater metagenome | isolation source: river surface water | place: USA:Blue River Watershed | collected 2017-08-15
GCTCAACCACGTCATAGCCCAAAGCGGGCATGCCACCCATCCAGATGCCACGCTTGCGTGAGGCGGCGATCTTGTCGCGCACCCGTTCACCGGACAACTCACGCTCAAACTGTGCAAAGGACAGCAGGATGTTGAGCGTCAAACGCCCCATGGATGTGGTGGTGTTGAAGGACTGGGTGACCGACACAAAGGTCACCTTGTACTGATCAAACAGCTCGACTAGTTTGGCAAAGTCTGCAAGGGATCGTGAAAGACGATCGATCTTGTAGACAACGATAGTATTCACCAGGCCCTTACGGACGTCTTCGAGCAGGCGCTTGATCGCCGGGCGTTCGAGCGTGCCTCCTGAAAAGCCGCCGTCGTCGTATCGGTCTTTGAGCATTACCCAGCCCTCAGACTTTTGACTGGCAATGTAATTGGCGCAGGCGTCGTGTTGAGCGTCCAGCGAATTGAAGTTTTGGTCCAACCCCTCTTCGGTGGACTTGCGCGTATAGATCGCGCACAGGACTTTAGGTGTGGCGCTCATCAGATGCTCCTCCCAGCAGACATGCCAAAGAAGGTCCAGCCGTTTCGGTTCGTGCCGGTGATCACCATGGCGATACGCGAGATGGACTTGTAGCGCTGGCCTGCGTATTCAAAGTCATCGACGTGCACCACCACCTCGTGGCGCTGGCCATCCCACTCGCGAATCAGGCGGGTTCCGGCAAGGGGCCTGCCGTCCGTGCGTCGGCGGCGCACATCCGGTTTGCCACCATCGAGTTGCTCGCCCAGTTTCTCCAAGCGCTTGATGGTCTCGCGCCGCAGTCCGCCAAGGGCCAACTCCTGGATCCGGTAAGCCAGGCGCGTCTCAAGGAAGCGCCGGTTAAACGGCGGTGGTTCGGTCAGAAACATTTCCCGCCACATTTGCTTGAGGTCAGGTGTGGGCGAGGTTTTAAGGGCTGCAACGCGTGCAACAAGTGAGTCATTCATGGGTGTTGTCCTTGGTAGTCAAAACACCTGTATGAACGCTCTCTTCAGTACGGTTAGCAAGTTGAGCTTCGCGTTTTTGGCGGTCCAGCAGGCGAATAGCGCCCTGAGCCAGGATTGAGCCGATGACGGCCATGGGGCTGGGCTCTGCGGTCGGAGTTGGTTGTGGGGTGTGTTTTGGGGCGGTCATGAAGGTTCATACCGCCGCCGGGTGTGGTTTTTCTCAGGGCGCTTGCCCCCTTTGCGGGTGCGTTTACAGGGCACTTGCACAAAGTTTTGTCGTTGCGCTATAATGCAACGACGTAACGACTATCTAGGACTTTCATGAACCCATTTGGCACCTATGTGCGCACCAAGCGAGAGGAGGCTGGCATGACGCTAACCGAATTCGCTCGGCAACTGGAGATCAGTCCCGCCTACTGGTCTCGCATCGAAACAGGGCGTGAAAACCCCCCAAAAGATGAACTGATCAAAAAGGCAGCAACCATCCTTGGTTTGAGTGAAGATGAGTTGTTCATTGAGGCATCCCGACTGCCCCCCGACATGCAAGAGGAAGTAGCTGAGGTCGTTCGTCTGTATCGCTCCCTCAACAAGAAACCGTAAGCCCCGCCTATGCCAGCCCTCAAACTGCACTACCGACATAACCACCGTTACGAGCCACATTACCCGAGCCATGGAGACATTGAACGGGTGGCCAGTGAGGTGCGGCGGCAACTTGGGCTTTCAGACCGCCGTGCATTGACCATTGCGGACGTTGCTGCAATCAGCGAACTAAATGTCAATGGCGTGGCATACGATGTTTGGCTTGACCTTGAACACCAAGTCCATGATGAACAAAAAAATCCGGTGTTCGGGGTATTCGAGTTCACCCCAACAAGTTCTGTCGATGCGGTTTCAGTTTGCGTATCCCCAGCTAGCTCTGGCATTAGCGAAGAACTGCGTTTGTCGACATTGGCTCATGAGATGGGCCATGCAATTTTTGATGGCCCTTCGCTTGTGTCACATCACCAGAATCAGCCGCTTGCAAATTTGATGCAAACGGGTACCGTTCGCGCTTTCAGATTGGTGACAGAAACACAGGCGCAATTGCAAAAAGCTGACACCCTTCTGCCTTCTCATATTCGGTTTGCAGAACTGCGGGCCAATGAATTCATGGGCTCGCTCTTGGTGCCTCGAGATCTGTTGTGGGACGCGGTGATGGAAGAAGCCCCCAAGCACGCCCTTGAAATCCGTTACGGTGAAGACACGCTTTTCGCGGAGACCCCGGATGGTGAGAAAAAGATCGTCTGGTCTGAAGTCACCTATGACATGGACTGCTGGTCGTTTACACGAGCCTTGGCTCCGCATTTCGGGGTCACTCCAGCATTCATCGAAGTGCGCATGATGCGATACGGGATGATTTCGTCGGCAAACAAGGCCAACTGACCGGACCAATTAACAGTGGGCACCTGCGGGTGCCTTTTCTTGAACTATATCGTTAACCATTGACTAAACGCGCAAAGGCAAAAGAAGATGAAAAACCAACCAATTGACCCAACATACCTCGATGCTGCATTTGCTGCAGCAGCAACGCGGACTTACCGACTCGCCGCACGCCTGGGACTTCCAAGCGCGGACAGGGAAGACTTGCAGCAAGAGTTACTGCTTGATTTGCTTGAACGAGCTCCGGGGTTTGATCCGCAACGCGCCAGCGCCAACACGTACACCGGGTTGGTGTCAAAGCACCGCGCCGTTGAAGTTCTTGATGAACTGATGAAAGACCGCGCTCGCATCTGCTTCTTCTCGGCGGGAAGTGAAGCAGCCAATGACCCACAAATGGGTGATCCAGAGCAGCACATCGACGACAACCTGGTGCCTATGTGGGCTGATGAAACCGATTTGATCAGTGACCACATGGCTTTGTTGGACCTAGATAAAGCCAGGAAGTACATGAACGATGAGCAACTCGAATTTTTTGATTTGCTTGATGCCCACCTTGACGTGTCCAGTGCCTGCAAAGCTAGTGGTATGTCCAGTGCCACGTTTTATCGGCGTGTCAATGAAATGCAAATGCACCTTCGAATGTTCGGCTTCAGGTTGGCGGCGTAAGCCCAATACCGCAGGCCAAAGTGGCCTGAGAAAAACCATGGCCTCGACCAGTAAGAACCTATATATCGCGTGAAAAGCAAAGAGCAGTGAGCTCCGCCATCAGCGCGATTGCAAGAGACGGCAGCACCACCCGGTCGGGTTGTGCAAGCCAATTGATCAACACGCTGATGGAGCCTGCAATTGTTAGCACCTACAAAATTTCTCGAAATCACCCAGGCCCACCTGGGTTTACCACCAGACCCAATGCCGCTCGTCCAAGAGCGCAAAGTCTACGTGCCAACTGTTGCCTTGAGTGAGGCAAACCTGTGCGACTGGATTGCCAGTGCATCAGTGGGGCAAGCCATTCTTTATCACGAGGGCTTGTTATTACGAGATCGCTCAGAGATCAGCAGTGACCGCTCAACCAAAGAGCGCGCACGCATCCATGCCCTCGCGCGCAGAGCTTGGATCGCTTGCGAATTCGGTCTCGTGCATCTATTTAGCCAACGTATTTCAGATAACAACTATCGGTATCTGGCCATACGAACAAGCAGTTCCCTAAAGCCACCAGAAATTCGCGCTCAATTGCGCACCGCACAACCCGCCCCCCGTAAAGCCCATTGAAAGAGAGATACAGATGATCGCCACATCCGCCATCCTGGACGAAATCGGCCAGCTTTCCATGGCAGAGCTTGATGCTTTGCCACTTGCTGAACTGGACCACCTGATCAGGCAGGTCAGTGAAGTTCGTGATACCGCCCGACACTACGAAGCGGCGTTGCACTCAACGCTGAACAATCGTTTTGCACAACAGGCCCAACAGCTTCGCCAAGAGGCTGGTAAGTCCACCGGCACTGTGCGCTTTGAAGTCGATGGCTACTTGGTCGTTGCCGATTTGCCCAAACGCCCCGAGTACGACCAGCTCAAGCTCAAGGAGGCTGTGGAAGCCCTACGCAAATGGGGTGAGGATCCTGAGAACTATGTCGGCATCGAAATCAAAGTCGCCGAGTCCAAGTACACCGCTTGGCCACCCGGCATCCGAGATTTATTCGAGCCTGCACGTACGCTCAAAACCGGCAAGCCCAGCTACAAGCTTGAGCAGATCAAGTCTGGCGTCATTCCAGATGCTGCCAACGACAGTCACTTTGGTGGGGGTGTGTGATGGCCATCTCACTTGCACAACTCACCCGCGCCAATGCGCCCAAGCCACCTCGTATTCTGATTCATGGTGTTGCTGGCGTAGGTAAAACCACCTTCGCTGCAGAAGCCAATAACCCTGTGTTCGTACAAACGGAAGATGGTCTGGGAACAATTCCGGCTGCCAACTTCCCACTGGCCCGCACGTTTGAAGAAGTGCTTGAGTCACTGGCTTCGCTCTATACCGAGGACCATGACTTTAAAACCGTGGTCATCGACAGCGTTGACTGGCTTGAACCTTTGGTCTGGGGCAAAGCCTGCCGGGACAACGGATGGGGCTCCATCGAAGACGCTGGTTACGGCAAAGGCTACGTGGCCGCTTTGACCCTGTGGCGTCAGTACATCGATGGGCTGAATGCGCTGCGCGACGACCGTGGCATGACCGTGGTGCAAATCGCGCACACTGACATCAAGCGTTTTGACTCGCCTGAGCACGACCCCTACGACCGGTACGTCATCAAGTTGCACACCCGCGCAGCGGCGCTCATGCAAGAGCACTCCGACATCGTGCTGTTTGCCAATTACCGCATCTCTACTGTGAAGGCCGATGTCGGCTTCAACAAAAAAGTAAACCGAGCAATGGGCTCGGGCGAACGTGTGATTCATACCGCCGAGCGTCCCGCTTTTCTGGCCAAGAACCGATACGGCCTACCCGAGACCCTTCCACTGGACTGGCAATCATTTGCCCAGGCCATGCCCGATGTGATCAAGCCAATGCTGATCACCAACCCAGTCACCCCCACCAACCCCACCACCTGAAATTGAAATTGGAGAAATCACCATGGCATCATTCGGACAAACTTTCGACGCATCCTCAGTTGAACCCAGCAGCGGCTACGAAGTCCTGCCCCCCGGTAAATATCTGGCTCAAATTGTTGCAAGTGAAATGCGTGCAACCAAAGATGGCATGGGTCAGTACCTCTATCTTGAAGTAGATGTCATTGAGGGTCAGTACGCAGGGCGCAAGCTTTTTGATCGCCTTAACCTCATCAACGCTAATGCAGATGCCGTGCAAATCGCACAGCGCACGCTGTCGTCCATCTGCCGCGCCGTTGGCAAGTTGCAGGTCAGCAATTCGGAGCAGTTGCACCTCATCCCCTTGATTGCCGATGTGCGTGTTCGTCCCCCGAAGGGCATGTACGGCGAGAGCAACTCGATCCGCTATCTGCCTCGCGGCGGTCAGGCTGCAAACGCGCCGACATTCAGCACCGGTCCTGCCAATCCGCCAGCACGTCCTGCCGTGGCACCAGCAACGCCTGCTGCCAATGGACTGCCCTGGAAGCGCCAAGCCTGAGGTCCTGCTACATGCACGAACACTTCACATTGCATCAAAACGTGCTTGAGCCGGTTCAACTGCCGGACTCGGCGCAGGGCTGTCGTGAGCGGATGGTGGCGCTTCAAGGCGAGATCGCTTCCATCCGCATTCAGATTGCCACAACCGACATCCGGCGACAGACGGAAAAAAAGACGCTGGATGCTGCCTGGTTTCACCGCGCCAAAACGGCAATGCGCTTAAAGCAGCAGGAGCTGGCGCAGGTGACTGCGCATCTAGCGACCTTTGATAAACGCGCTGCGCCAAAGCACCGTGATGCCTTCAAAGACACCTTGATTGAAGTGGTGCGTGAAAACTGCAATGACCAAGAGTGGGCAGGCTTGGTGCAACGTGCGCGAGACCTGCACGCCAGCCAAGGAGGAAGCCATGGCTGAATTGCCCGTCATCACGAGCCTCACCCGCGAGGCCATCTTTGCAGGCTATGAGGCCGATGCCAGTGACGGGTTTCGCAGCCATCTTGGCGCGTCCCTCATTGGCAAGGAGTGCGAGCGAGCGCTTTGGTACGACTTTCGCTGGGTCACTCGCAGCAAGCACCCCGGCCGACTTCTGCGCTTGTTTGAAACCGGTCAACTGGAGGAGGCGCGCCTAGTGTTGAACCTTCGTCGCACCGGCGCGACCGTGCTTGAAGTCGATCCCGAGACCGGGCGTCAGTTTCGGGTGCAGGCTCATGGCGGCCACTTCGGGGGCTCGCTTGATGGCGTTGCCATTAATTTGCTTGAGGCACCCAAAGCCTGGCACGTGCTGGAGTTCAAGACGCATTCCAACAAGAGCTTTGGCGATCTGGTGGCCAAGAAGGTGCGCGACTCCAAGCCGCAGCACTTTGCCCAGATGCAAATCTACATGCACCTGATGGGCATTACCCGAGCGATGTATTTGGCTGTGAACAAGGACACCGATGACCTGTATGTCGAACGTGTAGCGGCAGATGTCAACTATGCGGAACTTCTTCTGGAAAAAGCCCGGCGAATCATCTTTGCCCAAACCCCACTGCCTCGCATCAGCGAGGACCCCAGTTGGTATCAGTGCCGCATGTGTGACCACGCACCGGTTTGCCATGCAAACGGCAACAGCGTGGTGGCACCTGCGATCAATTGCCGTACTTGCCTGCACTCAACACCCGTGGATGGTGGTTGGCATTGCGACCGGCATCAAAAACGCTTGACCGAAGTTGATCAGCGCACCGCTTGTGATCAGCACCTGTATCTGCCTCCACTTGTCCCTGCATCTCAAGTTGATGCAGGCGAGGACTGGGTTGACTACGAATTTTCCAACGGAGTGCGCTGGCGCGAAGCCGGTTTGAACAAGCACGCCGTCACATCGCATTTACCGCCCGCCAACTGAACCCGAAACCGCAAACCTAAACGCAATTGAAAAAGGAGTCCCTGTCATGAGCTTTTCCCTTCGCCCCTACCAGAGCGCTGCCATCCAAGGCATCTACAACTATTTCCAAGATGAGAGCGGCAACCCGCTGGTGGTGATTCCCACCGCTGGCGGCAAGTCCCTTGTCATGGCCACCTTTGTTGAAGGCGTGCTCAAAGCCTATCCAGATCAACGCATCTTGATCGTTACTCATGTGCGTGAGCTGATTGAACAGAACTTTGCCGAACTCAAAAAGCTTTGGCCGCAAGCCCCGGCAGGGATTTATTCAGCAGGACTTAAGAAGCGTGAGATCCGTGCGCAAATTTTGTTTGCTGGCATCCAGTCCATTCACAAGCGCGTGTATGACGTTCAGCAATGCGATCTGGTGCTGATTGATGAAGCACATCTCATCCCGCGTTCGTCAAACACGATGTACCGGAAGTTTCTCGATGGCTTGAAGCGCCTGAACCCCGACCTCAAAGTCATTGGGTTGACGGCCACGCCATACCGCCTGGACTCTGGTTTGTTGCATGAAGGCAATGAGGCCATCTTCACTGACATCGCCTACGAGGTATCGGTGCGCGAATTGATTGATGACCACTACCTTTCGCCACTGATCTCCAAGCGCATGGCAACGCAAATTGACCTCACTGGTGTGGGCACGCGCGGCGGTGAGTTCATCCCGAAGGATCTGGAGGCGGCCATTGACCAGGATGCCATCACCCAAAGTGCGGTTGATGAAATCTTCTCCTACTCAGCCAATCGCAAAAGTTGGCTCATCTTCTGTGCTGGCGTTGACCACGCGTACCACGTGCGTGATGCGGTGCGCAGCAGAGGAGTTACCTGCGAGACGATTGTTGGAGATACGCCAAGTGCGCAGCGCGAGGCCATCATCAACGACTTCAAGGCCGGTCGTATTCAGTGCCTGACCAATGCCAATGTTTTGACGACAGGTTTCAACGCGCCTGCGGTAGACCTGATTGCCATGCTTCGCCCGACCAAGTCGGCGGGTTTGTATGTGCAGATCGTGGGTCGTGGCTGCCGCCTTGCACCAGGCAAGACCGACTGCTTGGTGCTCGACTTCGCAGGGAACATTGCGCGCCACGGACCCATTGACGCTATTAAGCCCAAGACACCCAAAGCGGGTGAAGATGGGGACGCCCCGACCAAAGCCTGTCCTGAGTGCAACAGCATTGTGCATGCAGCGGTACGCCAGTGTCCGGATTGCGGTCACATGTTTCCTGAGCCACAAATCAAGATTGAGGCGAAGGCCAGTACTTTGGACATCTTGTCTGGTGGCCCACCCGAGTGGGTGCCAGTCACACGCGTGAGTTATGCCCGGCATGACAAGACTGGCAAACCACCGTCACTTCGAGTTGATTACTGGAGCGGTCTGAGTTCCCATAGTGAGTGGGTTTGTATTGAGCACCAAGGCTATGCGCGCCAAAAAGCGGCCAGTTGGTGGGCGAATCGTGCGCCTGGCTTGCCACTTCCACGTGGCGTGGATGAGGCCTTGGCAGTTTCGCAACGTCTCAAATGCCCGTCTCAGATCGCAGTACGACCCAGCGGTCGATACACAGAAATCGTTGGCGCACGCTTTTGAGATGGGGACTTAAGTGTTGTGCGCTATTTGCAGGCGCGATGCCCGTGGCTATGGGTTCGCGCCTTGTTTGATCCGTATTGATGCGCCCAGCGTGAAGTTGTGTTCCCGGCGCTGTCAAAACATTGCAGCAAGGCTAAAAGGAATGATTGATCCAAACCAACATGAAACCAATGCTCTGGCAGTTGCCTGCCAGTCAGGTGGCGAGTACGTTGAGTCACTCGCCAAAACAGATCTGGCCAGCTTCACGCATGTGGAGTGGTCAACCTTGATTGATGTGGTCGTAACCGCGTTTCAAGACTCACTTCGCACTGCATATGCAGACGATCCACCATTTTGAAGGTATCCATGAATCCAAACAATTACATGGCCCAGCTAGGGGCCACACTCGTAGATCGCGGCTATGCAATATTGCCAATTCAGCCCAGCACTAAAAAGCCAGGCATGTTTCGTTTGGGTGCCTGGCAAGACTACCCAAAATGGAGTCGTCACTGTGAGCGAGAAACAACTGAAAACGAAGTCGACATCTGGGGTGACTGGCCCCAGGCTGGCATTGGTATTGCCGCAGGCAAAGTGATAGGCATCGACATTGATGTGCTGCAGTCCAAAGACATCGCTGTTCAGATTGAGGGCTTGGCCAAGCGGCTGCTGGGTGACACACCTGCAGTTCGTATAGGCAACGCACCCAAGCGACTGCTGGTGTACCGCGCGGCCCAACCCTTCAGTGGCTTTAAGTTCCCGCCCATTGAGGTCTTGGGTGTGGGGCAGCAGTTCATCGCCTATGGCATTCACCCGGATACCGGCAAGCCCTATGACTGGCCGGTGCAAACCTTGGCCGATCTGAAAATCGAAGAACTGCCTGTCATCACCGAGGCACAGGCACGAGAGTTTGCGCGCCAGGCCTACGAGATGGTCCCCGAATCCATGCGCCCCAAAAGTCTGGGTGTAGGTTTGAAGTCTCCAATGGCGTTCGCGAATCTGCCCGAGCAGCGCGGCACGTTTGAAGCAGTGCAAGACGCGCTTCAGTACATCCCCAACCAGGACTTGGACTACGACAGCTGGGTGCGCATTGGCATGGCCATCAAAGGTGCCCTTGCCGAGCAGGGGTGGCCGCTCTTTGAGTCCTGGTCTGCGTCGTCCAGTAAAAACGATGCCAAGACCACCGCTAAAAGCTGGGCGAGCTTTTCGCCCCAGCGCATTGGGGCTGGCACCATTTACAAGCTGGCGCTGGACAACGGCTGGATTCCGGATGCAGACCTGCAACTCAACGGTGAGATTGTGATGAACGGACACCACCCAGCCAAGGAGATGTTGCAAACGCTGCAAACACAAAACCCCATCACGATTGATGGATCAGCAATACCTCCGGTGTTGCCGCCACCCAAACCACTGCCTACGGGCTGGGACCAGGTAGGCGGCGTGATTGCCGACATGATGACGCTTATGGCATCGACGGCCAAGCGTCCACAGCCCGTGCTGGCGCTGGGGGCGAGCCTATGTGCCATCGGTGCGCTGATGGGGCGTAAGTACCGCACAGAGAGCAACACGCGCTCGAACCTTTATGTCGTGGGCATCGCAGAAAGCGGCGCTGGAAAAAACCACAGCCGCGTGGTGATCAATGAGTTGTTCCGCAAGGCCGGGTTGCTGCAATACCTGGGTGGCAACAAGATCGCATCGGGCTCGGGTCTGTTGACTGCTATTCAGCGTCAGCCCGCCATTCTTTTTCAGCTTGATGAGTTCGGCATGTTTTTATCGGCAGCCGCTGACCGTAAACGCTCCCCGCGCTACGTTTGTGAAATCCTGGACCTGATGACCGAGCTGTACACCACCTCGGGCACGACTTACTTTGGCATTGAGTACGCAAGTAACCAGCTCAACAACGCGCACCGGGCCATTCATCAACCCTGTGCCTGCATCTATGGAACGACAACGCCACTGCACTTTTGGCAGGCGTTACAGGCTTCCAATGTGGCCGACGGATCATTGGCGCGCTTTCTGATTTTGGAGAGTGAGGACGATTTTCCGAACAGCAACGAACTCTTTGGCGCAATAGATCCCCCGCAAGACCTGATCGACCGACTGCTGCTGATCCACCAGGGCGGCGGTCAGTTGAGCGGCAACCTCACGGATGTGGGTGCGATTGATGAAGTGCTGGTGGATCCCCGCGTGGTGCCGATGACTGCGCAAGCGCGCGACGCGTTTCGCGTCCTTGACCACGAGTTGCTGGCGCGCCTTCGTTTGTCGAGAGGTACTGGTTTTTCATCGATCTTGGCGCGCATTGAAGAGAACGCCACCAAATTGGCACTTATTCGCGCTGTGTCGCGTGACGCGGTAACGCCGCAAATCGAGGACCACGATGCGCACTGGGGGATTGCGCTTTCGCGCCACTGCGCCGAACTGACTATTCGAGAAGCAAGCGCACGCGTTTCAGAAAACCAAGTCGAGTCCAACCATAAGCGCGCTTTGCAAATCCTGCGCGATGGCGAAGCCGCTGGTATGTCCAAGAGCGAGTTCACGCGGCGCACCCAGTTCATGGACCACCGCCAGCGGGACGGCGTGCTGCGCACCTTGACCGATGCCCATCTGGTCGAGGTGTTCGCCAAGCCAACGGGCGGCAGGCCCAGCCAATGGGTCAAACTGGCTGACGCAGATGAGTAGACGGCCCGGACAGACTCCACGTTTGAAAGATGAAGTATTGAAAGAAGCCCTCCCGGTGACTGCTTTCAATTACGACCTTCTTTCAATGGGGGTGCCTCTATATACAAATAAATATTCGGGTGCCCTATACACACAAAAAATCCCTCGCGCGCGCGAAAACGTGCGCTCTGGAGGGGTCAGAGAGGGTAGACAGAGAAATATGTATATATATTGAAAGAAGAAGTATTGAAATAAGTACCTCCCAGACC
>JACCDI010999402.1_pt1 | contig 11425 bp, 16 predicted proteins | sample 7442791 | NCBI WGS metagenome assembly JACCDI01 (sample SAMN15323434, study PRJNA562643) | freshwater metagenome | isolation source: river surface water | place: USA:Blue River Watershed | collected 2017-08-15
CAGTGCTAGCTTTGCGTACCGTCACTTATTGCACTGAAAACGAGGAGACCCCGAGTGGCAGCGCGGCGACATGATCGCGGCGCCGAGTTGGCAAGATCAGGTCCACAACGCCTCGGAAAACGCCGTGCTGCTGCGCGTGTCGGACGAGCCGCTGATGCACATGCTCAACTGGTACCACACAGGCGAAGGCATGGCTGCCGCGAAAGGCCAGGCGTGATCGAGAAGCACCTAGATATCCCCACGCCCGACGGGGCGATGAACAGCTTCGTCGTCTACCCCGAGGAAAAAGGCCCGCATCCCATAGTGCTGTTCTACATGGGGTCCCCTCGTTTTCAGTGCAATAAGTGTCGGTTCGCAAACCCAGCACTGGCGCGGGGGTGGTGTGGGTAGATCGTTGATTTCATTGGCTTTCCTGTTCACTTCTCAAACGGGTATCGTGGCCTCCCACTAATGGAGTTCACGATGCAGGGCTGGCAGACGACGTTTTACATACCACGGTACGATTGCCATCGCTCACGCAATCCAAGGGTTGACGAGTGTTACGCTCGTATCGACAAAGTCCGACACGTTGCGTGTCACCACTGTAAAGCCGTGCTCAATCGCCGTTGCAGCGATCATTGCGTCACGCTCTGAGCGTGGGTCCGGTACATGCAGTGAAGCGCACACGGGCGCAGTGTTCTCGGTGAATGGCAGGATTCGGCCAGCGAACGCCACACGCACCCCCGCAAGCCAGGCGCGCAGCGCACTACCCTGAGGCGGCATGCGTCGCTCCAGCGCCTGGATGCCTATTTCCAACTCAAGGATGGTGATGGCGGACAGGAAAAGCTTGCTGCTCGGCTGCCCTGCGGCCCAGGCCCGCACCTCGGCAGATTGATGGGGCTTGCCATGGCGCAGCTCGGAAATGACGTTGGTATCCAGAACGAACATTGAGAGCCCTCAGTCAAACGATGCGCCATGGATGTGGAGATTGAGACGAGGCGGATCGAAATCGATGCCGTCCCCACCGGGGATGCCATCCATGACGTCGAGGAGCGAGAGTTCGCTTTGACCGGCGATGCGGTAATAGTCGTCGATTTTTAGCAGCGCAAATGCAGGGCGCCCACGGTCGGTAATAAACACAGGGCCATCCACAGCCGCGCGCTTGGCCGCTGACACGTCACGTGTGAAGTCGCGGCTAGAAAACGTATGAATACTCATGTTGATCTCCCGAATTGAACCAATGTCTGTATGTTATGACAAACAAATCGAGTTGTCAATTTAACGATGCCGGAGCAAGCTAAATGTTCAATTCTGACAATGAGTTAGGTTTGTTTCTGCGGTTTTTTACATGAATCCCTGCCGACCCTCTGAAATGGGGCGCTTTGTATGGGCTTGTTTTTTCCCGACGTCTGAACATATAATGTATACGTATAACGTATTTAAGGACTGTCATGCACAAGAAGATGACCATCACACTGGATGAGGCGGTCTATGAGGGACTGTGGCGCACCATTGGAAAGAGAAAAATGAGTCAATTCATTGAAGACTTGCTGCGACCTCATGTCCTAGGCAATTCCCTCGATGATGGGTACAAGGCTATGGCACAAGACCAGACACGCGAAGCCGAAGCAATGGAATGGACGAATGCGCTCGCGAAGGACATGGCCAATGAAGCGAGGTGAGGTCTGGTGGGTTGAATTCGATCCGGCGCTGGGAACGGAAATCAAAAAAACCCGCCCTGCTGTCATCGTTAGCAACGATGCTGCAAACAGGAACCTGGCCAGGGTGGTGGTTGTGCCACTGACAAGCAACACAGGTAAGGCCTACCCAGGCGAAGCTGTTGTTGCCATCGCAGGGCAGGCCAGCAAAGCCATGGCGGACCAAATCATGGCTGCAGACAAAACCAGACTTAAAAGCCAGCTGGGAAGCTTGGCAAAGGCCGATATGCTGGCCGTCGAAGACGCAATAAAGGTTCATCTCGGTTTGCCGAGATAAAAAGACGCTTGCGGCGTCCATCGGGCATTTCACCCAAGATAGTGAACGTGCGTTGAATACGGTTTTTACACCGCCCACTTCAAGTACATCCTGTAAAAACGAAATGCAGCCAGGAGAGTGGCTTTTTTCAAAATTGCTTGCTATGATGTTTGCAACAAGCAATAAATTAATGTGAAAATAATTTTATTCGCCGCCATCTCAATGCTCTTTCTGGAGTCAGCATGGTCAATCACGCCGGAGGAGCTAATGTCTCGCGCCATGCGCGACGGCAAAGCGACTGCTGAGCTGACGGGGCCACTTGCCGATGCGATCAAAGCCAAGACGCGCTCAAAAGCACCAACGCAGGCCACGTTCGAGAAAGGCGGCGACGCAGGCGGTGGGTGCAAGTATTTCATCTCAACAGTTGTGCAAGCCGATATCCCAAGCACACAAGGCGACATCGTTGGCGACTACATCACCGTGGCCCGCACCAAGGTATGCCCCAAGACAGGGCAGCACCCACCAGAAATTTTGGACTGCAGGGTGGGACCACATTCGTGCATGCCAGCCAATGCGTCCAGATCCCCGTCAAAGCAATGACCGCAGGCCACACAGACATGAACCACATCCGAACGAAATTCATCCTCGTTTCTGCCAGCGCTCTTGGTCTGGCGGGTTGTTCCATGCTCGGTACCCATAAGCCCCAAGCTTCACTGGAAAAGGAATCAACAAAGCCCGTACCTTTCGAAATGCGCAGAGTGGAGGTGGCACAAAGAGCGCTACCGACGCGAACAGAGAACACCACACAAGTTGCGCACTTCCAGCATGTTTATATCGACCCTCGCGATGACAAGTCACGCAGTGTCCAGACGATCAGCCTCCGGGATGCGATCAAAAGCCATGTTTTGGCCTCATCTGAATTGGAGGTCAAACCACTCGATCGGGTCAATGCCAAGTCGCTCCAATGGATTGTTCTGGACAGAGGTTTTGCCAGGCCCAGTGAACTTGAAGGCGTAGGTGGCTCGAACGTGAAAACAAGCTCTTTCGCTGAAGTCTTCTTCGATGTCGGCCAATCAGAGGTCAAGGATCAGGAAGCGCTCAAGGCGCTGACAAAGATCGCTGCAAGGCTGGACGGGCTGTTTCATGTGGTGGGTTACACCGACGAAACCGGCACCGAAGCGCAAAACAAGGCGCTGTCCCGTGATCGGGCCCAAGCCGTCAAAAACTTGCTGGTCGCAGGGGGCGTCAACCCTGGGCGCATCGAAGCAGCAGGAGCAGGCGTTTCTCGCACCTTCCAGGGTCTTGAGGCAAACCGCCGGGCCTCTATTTCTTTTCGGGTACTGACCAAATGAAGTACGTCAAGATTCCGCGTCATATCGACTCCATCCCACAGATCTTCTTTTGGGAGATCGATGAATTCCTGATCCTGGCCACCTGCATGGGAGGCGGTGTCATGTTCGGGGGGCTGAACACCGTCATTGGTCTGGTCATTGGGATTGTTGGGGCTGGCCAGTTCAAGAAGTACAAGGCCGGTGGGTTGCCTGGGCAGCTCAACCATCTGGCTCACTGGAAAAACATCCTCAATCTCAATGCCGTCTTCATTCGCAGTGGCGAGCGACGGTTGTTCAAGTGAGCGCCCATGATCGATCAACTCTACGCATCCAGTCTCTCGTCGCTTAAAAAGAGAGAAGCCTTGTTGGGCATCACCTGCGCAGCCTTGGCCATCGCGCTGTTGATCACGGTCTCCACATTGACCCAGCGCAGAGATCGCATCATCATCGTCCCACCCGGCCTGACCGGCCCCGTCGCGGTGGATTGGGGCAAGGCTGACACCGAGTACCTCAAAACCTTCGGATTGTTCTACGCCACATTGCTCGGCACGATCACCCCGCGCAATGCCGAATACGTGGCCGATCGGCTCTCAGGCATGACATCGGCGGCTTCCTACCCCAGCATTCGCAAGTCCATTTTTGCCACCGCCAAAGACCCGTCTTTCATTAACAGCGGCTCAGCCACCAACTTCATCGCCAATCTTGTTGTCCATGACAGCGAAGGCGGCTCGATCTTTGTGGTTGGTGAACACCGCGTCTACACAGGGTTTGGCGTGCCAAAAATCTCCGCCATGGTTTACGAGATGGACATCCGCATCGTCGAGGGTCGCCCCGTCGTTGACGCTGTAACGAACTACCCCGGCACAGAACCCCGCACGAAGCAATGGAAAGCCTCTCATCCCGGCTGGGACAAACCGCAGGAGCAAAAATGAACATGAAGTACAGCTTCGTTGCAGCCGCCTTGTTTGGTAGCGCCTTGGCTTGGGCACAACCTGAGCTTCGTCATCCCCCCCAGGGTCAGGAAGTCGCTGCCCAGCCTCAGATCATCCTGCTCAAGAAGTCCGGTGACGTTCAGCCTGGGGTGGCATCACAGGGCGCAGTGAATGTGACTGGGACAAGGCTGCCGCCCCCACCGCGCGTTCGCGCTCAGGATCTGCCCGGTGTGGGCACGCTGCCCGGTGAGGCCAATGATCTTCGCATCAAGTCCGTTCAGGTCGGGACAGACCGCAACGAGCTGGTCTACATCTCCCAGGGTCAGCTCAACAAGATCTCTACGCCTTTTGAGGCCCCTCAGATCATCGATTCAACCGGTGCCACACTCAAAGCCGTTGGCCAAGATTTGTTTATCCAGCCGTCAAGCGACAAACCCCTGACGGTCTACATCACCAACGGTGGCCAGGGCCAGTCCATCGGACTGACATTGGTGCCCCGGGCTAACCTGCCTGCACAGTCGATCGCACTCCAACTCGATGCTCCAGCCGGCTCTCCAGCTGTCAAGGCTGAGGTTGAGGAGATCGTAGCAAGCGACTATGTCTCTCGCATCACTGCACTTGTTCGTTCTTTGGCACTGGACAGAACTCCTGCTGGCTTTACGCGAAGTCGCCTTCCCACGGCAGTCGTGACAGGCCGAGAGCTCGTGATTGAGCCACAACACAAATATGCGGGCTCCAGCTATGACCTCTACAGCTACCGCGTCAAGTCGGTCTCGCAGTCGCCCCTAGAGATGCGCGAGGAAGCCTTTTATTCGGAGGTTGTGCGGGCGGTCGCCTTCTACCCTTCGGCACTGCTCCAAGCGGGCGAAGAAACCTTCGTGTTTGTGATCGCGGACCGACCCGCCAAGGAAGGCCAAAAATGAGCGCTACGGCAGAGCAAAAGCCATCCTTTGGCGAGCGCTTTAGGGCCATGCCCACGGGCGCAAGAACGGCCTTCATTGGCGCAGGAGTGGTCACTGTGCTGTTTGCCCTGGGAACAGCGTTCACCGACAACGGCCCGGGCGTTCAGCGCGGCTCATCCGGACCTCAACGGGAGCCTGTGACCGTTTTTAATCCAGGCAGCTCCAACGCGACTGAGGCCCTTGCAGCCAATTTGGAAGCCGCGCGCAAACAAATCTCAGACCAACAAACCAAAATTTCTTTGCTCGAGGAGTCCGTCTCTCAGGCACAGAAGCAATCGAATGGGCCCGATGGCCAATGGAGCGAGATCGGCAACCTCACGGCTCAGCTCCAGGCTCTGCAAGAGCGAGTCAATGGCATGGGCGCGAACGCGCCCGGCAGCGTGGAGAGTTCTGCCGCAGTTGGGCGGATGCCTTTGGCCAAACCTGCAAATGGCCCCGACTTGAGCAAACCCTTGCCGGCCTCAGACATGGCTGCTCCCAATGCCCCGCCTCCTGCCCAGGTGCCTTCCATTCAAATTGTGGGTGGTGAGCGAAAGGCCTCCACCAAAACGGAAGACGCCAAAAAGGAAAAACCCGCCGCCTATGTGCCGTCAGGCTCTAATTTCGAAGCGGTCTTGCTCAACGGCATGGATGCCAGCACGTCCATTGGTGCGAACCGCAGCCCAACACCGGCATTGCTCAGGGTCAAGACCGATGCGATCTTGCCAAACCTGTTCAGTTTCAACGTCCGCGAATGCTTCATTTTGGTGGGCGGTTTTGGGAACATGTCCAGCGAAAGGGTCGAAATGCGCACCGAGACCATGTCCTGCATCGCTGAAAGCGGTGAAGTCTATGAGGGCAAGATCGAGGGATACCTGGTCGGCGAAGACGGCAAAGCGGGAGCACGCGGCCGAGTTGTCAGCAAACAAGGCGCACTCTTGGCCAAGAGCTTTATGGCTGGCTTTGTAGGTGGCCTTGGTGGTGCCTTCGCACCTCAACCGGTCCAGTCTCTGTCGCTGAACGGCGGCTCCACCCAGCAGTACCAACTGCCGAACCCCGATCAGGTGCTCGGATCAGGTCTGGCCACGGGCCTGAACCGAAGCTCGCAAGCCCTGGCCAATTTCTACATCAAGCTGGCAGAACAAATGTTCCCCGTCGTCGAGCTCGATGCGGGCCGCAAGATGACGATCATTTTGCTCAAGGGTGTAGAGCTCAAGATGGACAAAAAAGCCTAACCCGCTTTAGCTATACATCACAGTATTTGCAACATCAACTTATTCAATCGATCATGGCAAAAATTCAATACTTGACCGTCCTCGCGGTGATCTTGACCCTCACCGGCTGTGCCTCTGCATTGAACACGGCTGGCAGTGGTGACTATGGTTGCCCTGGCATGCCCACCGGTGTTCTGTGCAAGACCCCAGCTGCTGTCTACAAGTCCACCCATCTGGACCCTAAGCCTACAGATTTCGACTTGCCCATCAATGGCGCGCTGTCTGGCGAGGCGGCCAAAAGTCAGCCAATGCCCATAGCCAACACACAGGCTGGCTTTGTCGATATCCAAGCGGCTGCCAACAAGTTCATCGCTGGCCCTCGTCCTGTTCGTGAGCCTGCACGCATCGCCAGGATCTGGATTGCTCCCTGGATAGACAAACAAGACAACCTGCACCTTGCTCAAACCCACTTCACAGAAATCAAGCCGCGTACTTGGACTGTGGGCAGGCAAGAGGCCATTTCTGGCGGCGGCTATGTCATCCCCTACAAGGCGTACGAAGCCATCGGCGCAAACGGAGAAAAGCTGCGCCCCCAAGAGCAAATTCGCCCTGCGCCTAGCTCGCCAGTGTCTCCCCCCAACACCAGCGCCCGGACAGCTCGCGAAGTGGAGGACCTGGTGCCACCTCCCAACTGAAGAACTACTGAATGCGCGTGTTCACGCACGCACATGAGAGGAGGGTGATCTTCCTCTTTGACGTCCCCCGGCCGTGAAGCTTGCATCCCAGATGCCTACCTCAGGTCATTCGCAACATCAACCAAAGGTAATTTCATGAAAAACCCAAAGATCGAGGCCCTGACTTATGGAGCCGCTTTTCTCATGCTCGTCAGTGGTGCTGTCATCGCTGGCACCGACGCCACGTTCGGCACAACTGCGGGCGCCGGCCCCGTTGGCACGCTGACCACCTGGCTCACCGGCTCGATGGGACGGATGTTTGCCATTGGTGCCCTGGCCGTGGGGCTGGGCATTGGCATCGTCAAGCAATCGGTGATGTCGGTGGCTATTGGGGTTGGGATTGCCCTGGCGGCTTCGGCCGGGCCGACCGTTCTTGGGGCGATTTTCTCGGCCGCCATCTAAACGCCACCAAGCACGGCCGTTGGGCGCAAACATGCGTCTGGGCTGTGCACAGATCAATTCAGCAACCCGGGCCTCATCCCCATGCGTGACGGCAATTACGACCCCCTGGACAGTCTTTTTTCGACCCAGTTCTATGACGCCGCCGCTGGTGTGTTTGGTGGCAGCAAGCCGGGCGACAAAAATACCTATTACGGGGCTTTGTGGGTAGGTGAGCCTCTGACGGGCTTGGGCGAATCCACATTGATCTCTCTTCAATCGATGCTGGCCGGGGCTTTTCCGGCGGGCTCCGTCATGCAGTTCATGCTCTTGGCGACACCTGACATCGAAGAGACGATCAACGGCTACCGTGTTCGCAAAGATGACGCCTATCACCCTCTGCTGGCAGAACTGGTCAATCGGCACGCTGATTTGATTTCAGCAGGAATCCAAAAGCCTTTGGTCAAAGCTTCAGGGTTGCTGCTGCACAAAAAGAGACTTGTAGTCTCTCTGAAGTGCGAATACGAAAAGGCCTCACCCGCACATGTGGTCGATTTCTGTGACAACGCTTCAAAATTTGAATCAACACTGAGGGCAAATGGTTTGGGCGTCACGCGCACTGGGCCCGCCGAGCTTCTGGGGCTGTGCCGCCTCATCACACACATTTACGAAACACCTGACGTCCGGTACGACGAAAACCTGCCCATCAATGAGCAAGTTTTCTATGCCGGTGATGAGGTGATTGTTCACAAGGATCACCTGCAATTCAACACCGGAACGACGGAGGACAAAAACTTCAGCATGGCGGCCCTGTCGCCCAAATTCCTGCCGCACGAGTTCCATTTGGGACTGATGAATTACCTCATCGGTGACCCCAGAGGCATGGCCAATCAGCTGAGGAACCCGTTCATGATGGTTTTGACGCTGTACTTCCCTGACCAACTTCAAAAAAAGCAGGACATTGAGCGCAAGGCATCTTGGATCAACCACCAACTCTTTGGTGGCAGCACCAGCAAATTCTTGCCCAGGCTTGTCATGAAAAAGGAGGGATTCGATACGCTGCAAAACGAGATCGAATCGAACAGTGCTGTCTTGGTCGAAGCCTCTTTCACCCTCTGGGTATATGGGAAGAAGGCTCAGGAAGTGCGTGCCCTTGCTGAGGATGTGCGCACTTATTGGGCCTCGCTGGGATTTGACATGCGCCCAGACAAGATCGTGACAGATGTGCTGCTGAGTGAGTCACTGCCACTGAACCCCACACGCAACTCGTCGCGCGGCCTGTCCAGGACACACACGATGTCCAGCTCTCAAGCGGCCCAGTTCATGCCGCTGATTGGGGAATGGCGTGGCTCAGACCAACCGACAGTTTTGCTGACCACACGGCGAGGCGAAGTAGGCGGCTTTGACCTCTACAACTCCTCCTCGAACTACAACGCCGTGCTGGTCGCGCAAGCGGGTTCCGGCAAATCCTTTTGGACGCAGCGCTTGATCACCGACTACCTGGCCGAAGGGGCCAAAGTATGGGCGATTGACTCGGGACGCAGTTACCAAAAGCTCGCAGCGGCCGTGGGCGGCACTTTCATGGAGTTCTCACCCGAATCAGACATCTGCCTCAATCCCTTCACAGCCTTTTTGCCGGAAAGGGGCGGCGAAGACAAAAAAATCAACGACGACCTGGACATCATCACGTCGCTGGTCGAGCGGATGGCTGCTCAACGGGATTTGCTTTCTGACTTGGAAATGGAGATTGTCCGCAAGGCTATTCGGCAGTCATTCACTGAGAACCACGGCCACACAACCATCCAACACATCTCAGATTGGCTCGCTGCCCAAACGGGCGACACCCGGGCCCGCGATCTGGCACTTCGCCTAGACAGCTTTGCCTATGGCCAATACGCACGCTATTTCAATGGCCACAGCAACGTGAACATGAGCAACGACTTCGTGGTCCTAGAGCTAGATGACCTGAAAAATCAGAAACAGCTCCAGCAGGTGGTTCTCTTGCAGCTTGTGGCGCAGATCACCAATGAGATGTACTTGACGCGTGGGCGCAAGAAGATTTTGGTCATCGACGAAGCCTGGGCCATGCTGGACGACCCCATCATGGGCCGAGCCATGGAAGCAGCGTTTCGCCAGGCCAGGAAACATGACGGAGCCGTGGTGGTCGTCACCCAGGGCATTGCCGACCTCTACAGCTCGCCGGCTGCCAAAGCCATGATCGACAACGCGGCTTGGCAACTCATCCTTGCGCAAAAGGCCGAAGCCGTCGACAACGTCTACAACTCGGGCAAGCTCGTGATCGATGCCTACAGCCACCAAATGCTCAAAACGGTGCAAACGATCCCAGGCTCGCATTCCGAAATCATGGTGATGGGCAATGGTGGGTGCGGAATTTTTAGGCTGATCGTTGACCGCTTCACTCAGGCGATGTACTCAACGACCGGTCGCGAGCGCAACCAGGTCCTCACTGATCTCGAAAACGGGGTGGACGTGATCGAGTCCTTGCAGCGCCTGATTGTGGGGAACGACAGCTTCGAGCGCATCAAGCAAGTCGAAATGCTCATCGAAGAAGCGATGCGATTGGGCAGCAGCAAAGAGGAAGTTTGGCGCATGGTTCAAAGCGCCGCGCATAACGTCGAAACACTCCTGCGACAAGAGCGGGCCTGAGCCAGGACCAAGAACGATTTCACGCAAGAAGGATTACCGATGGAAGCATCTTCGACTACCGCCCCAGAGCACTCGGTCAGCTTAGCGACGGTGCTAACTCTGTGTGCGCTAACTGCCACCATCACCCTGATGGCTGTGGTGTATGGCCCGCCGATTGCCGCCAAGATGGGCATGACACGCTTTGCCAGCAGCGAAGTGGGCTCCAAAGTGGTTTCGCTTGATTTCGAGAGACTCTTGGCCGCAGGCCTCAAGCGCGCCATGCTCAATCCAGTCGTCGGTCCAGAAATGGAGGCCCAAGCCCTGAAATTCAATGCGGATGTGGCCAAGATTGTGGATCGGTATGCCGCCAGCGGTGTGGTGGTGGTCAACCACAAGGCTCTGATCGCCCGAACGCCTCACGCAGACATCACCGACGCGATCATCAAAGAGATGGGACTCGTCCCCTGATCCCATGCTTTCACTTGCATACAAAGACCAAGCAACCCGCGCCATAGGGCGTCTGCGCTTTTTGCTGAATGTGCCAAAGCGCGACCGGCAACGGGCGGTTCTTGTTGCCATCGCCATTGGCGTCTGCGGCTGGGTATTCAACACCCGGTTTGGATTGTTTCTGGACGTCGCAGAGACCAGATGCATGCCCGAATGGCTGTACCTGGGATATCCCAAGAACAGGGAACTTCAGCGCGGAGATGTGGTGAGCTTCAGGGCGGACAACCGGATGATGTTTGACCTGATGACGGGGCGACGAATCGCCAAAATCGTGGCAGCCATGCCAGGTGATCACGTGCGTTCATCAGCTGACGGCGTCTATGTCAATGGCCAAAAGGTGGCCGCCCGCCATGCGCAATCGCTGAGCCGTCTAGCCGAATTGGGCAAAGATCCGGTCGATGTAGACCGCATGCTGAATCCGGGAGAAATTTTTGTACTGGGGACTTTGCCGCGTTCGTTTGATTCACGCTACTGGGGGGTGATGCCCGAATCAAAGGTGGACCGATTTGTAAAGGCTCTGCTGTGATTCACCGTCTCCAGTCCACCTTCCTGCTCGGTCTGAGCTTGATTTATGTCAGCGCAGCCGATGCACAGTCGGTACGGGACTCGCAATTTGAGCCCTTTAAGGGAGATGGCTATTACTGGTACAGGCAAGAACCAGAACCAACTGCACCGCAGCCCAAGCAAGAAGTCCCCAAATCCGTCGTCTCTGTGGCCAAGCCTGGCCCCAAACCTCTGTCGATGGAATGGATGCGCGAGAACGCACCCAAGCTGCTGGACATCGCAGCC
>JACCDI010278039.1_pt1 | contig 11424 bp, 11 predicted proteins | sample 7442791 | NCBI WGS metagenome assembly JACCDI01 (sample SAMN15323434, study PRJNA562643) | freshwater metagenome | isolation source: river surface water | place: USA:Blue River Watershed | collected 2017-08-15
TGTCATGAATGCGAATGTCGGTGGTGAATGTCCGGAAAATGTGCATGCTCGTGTTTGAGTTTTGCATGCTTGTGATCATGTGTGTGAGGCTCAACGCCATCCCATTCAAAGCTTCGAGGTTCAGCAACAGCGAGGCAGTGTAACCGCTTGTTGATAGCAATCCAAACATCAGCGCCACAGGGCCTAGCATCCCACCAAAAAAGATCGCCCCCAGCAGCCAGGGCCAGTCACCTTTGGGCAGGCCCGACGGCCTTACGCCGTGATCACGAATCACGCGTGCCAGACTTAGGCCAAGCCCGCTTCCCAAATAAAGTAACCCCGCCAAAAGAACTGGTGGTGTATCACCCGTCAATAGCTTGGCAAACGGGGGGCTAGCGCCAAACAGTGCTGCAGCACAAAGCGCTTAAAGGACAGCTCTATTCATACCGAGTTTGTCTGACACACAGCGGAAGGATTCCATCGGATTGGTTCAGTGGACGTGGCCATGGCGGTCTTCCTTGGCACTATCTTCGCCCAGTTCACCGCGCGCCTGCTGCAGCACGGTCCAGCCACCGTGCAAGGCGAGCGCCGCCATCAGGCTTGCCACCGCAAGATCAGGCCAAGCCGATCCAGTGCCAAACACGCCCAAGGCGGCGATGAACACGGCAAGGTTGCCGATGGCGTCGTTGCGAGAGCATAGCCACACGCTTCGCATGTTGGCATCGCCTTCTCGGAAGGCATAGAGCATCCAAGCCACTGCGATGTTGGCGACCAGTGCCACGAGTGCTATTGCACCCATTGTGGTGGCCAGAGGCATGCCGCCGTTCCACACCGACCACAGTGCTGCACTTAGCACATACAGGCCAAAACCCATCATGCTCAAGGCTTTGAGCATGGCGGCGCGCGCCCGCCATGCCAGCGCCGAAGCAAGCACCGCGAGCGACACCGCGTAGTTCATTGCGTCGCCCGCAAAATCGACCGCGTCTGCCAGCAAAGAAAGTGACCCAGACTGAACGCCAGCCACGATCTCGACCAGGAACATCGCGGCATTGACCAAGAGGGCAATCCAGAGGATCTTGCGGTAACGGGCCAGGTTGACAATGGCATCAAGTTTGGGTGCGACATGGTCACAGCAGTGGGTGGACATGGGTTTTCCTTTCAATTCTTGCATTAGAAACCCTGGAGCCGCTACAGTGTCAAATACTTATTTAAAGCAGGACCATCTAATGCAGATAAAGGAACTTGCCCTCGCCACCGGCGTGGATGTCGAAACCATCCGTTACTACGAAAAACAGGGCTTGATGCCCACGCATGGCGTCTAACTTTTTCGAAAACAAGCGCGAGCCCCAAGCCAAGCGTCTAACTTTTGGGTGCAAAATGACACGGCTCAACGCAAATTTGGATGTTTTGGCTGGAAAGTTACATAATGTAACTTTTGGGGTTATTGCACGAAATATTACACGTTTAATAAAAACACCTATAAGTCGTTGATTTATATAGATTTTTGACGAGCCTGGATTTCTGTTAATCCGTAGGTCCCTGGTTCGAGCCCAGGTCGACGAGCCAAAACCCCAAGGTACATACTGGAGACATCGTTGACAGTTTGTACCGGTCACATCGTTAACACCCTAGGCCCAAACGGATTGGGCCCGGGTTCTAGGCGACAACTGTCCATATCGAAGTACCCCAGATCGTAGTCCATAAAGCTGACTTGCCAGATCTGGTCTTCCACCTGCATCACTCCCACCCTCTGCCCAGCCAACACCGAGCTGAGCATGATCTTCTTGCGGTCCATGCAGATGCGGCCACACTCGGTGATCACAATCGTCCTGTCATGAAACGGATACGCCAACTCTGGCAACCCCGTGTATTGGCGGCTTGAGGGCTGGTAAAGATCCCCCGGAATCTTCATCTCAATGCCCTCGTGCGGACGCTCGTAGTTGTACACCCGCATGAAGTGCTCGAACTTGTCTTGCTGCTGCAGCATGTTGATCGCCGGCGGCCTTGTCGTCTCTTGCTTGAGCACGCGGTGCATGCGCTCGTGGCGTCCGTTTTGCTGCGGATTACCGGGCTTGATGCGCTCAATCTCAATGCCCAAACGCAACCACCACACCGCCAACTTGCTCAGCCCATGTAGCGCGTGCGAGCTTGCAAAGGGCACGCCGTTGTCTGAGCGGATGCGCTTGGGTAAGCCGTATTCCCTGAACAAATGCTCATACACACTCAGCGCAGTCAGCTCCCGCGTGCTTTGCAGGCCCTCACAGCACAGCAAGAACCTGGAGTGATAGTCCGTCACCGTTAAGGGGTAGCAATAACTTCTGTCAGCCATCATGAACTCGCCCTTGAAGTCCGTGCACCACAAGTCGTTGGGCTCCTGACCTCCCATCAGCACCGTCCCCTGCGCTTTAGGCCTTGCATTGGCCCTCTTGTGCTTCACAAGCGCGTTGCGCTCTAGCACCGCATGCACCGTGCTCTTGGCCGGGGTTTTGATCTCCGGATACCTGGCCAACAGGCGCTCCCGAATCTTGGGCGCACCCCAAGTTGGAAACTCATTCTTGATTTGAACAATCAGAGCCTCCACTTGAAACGGCAACTGGTTGGCCATGCGGTACGGGCGCCGGCTTCGGTCGCTGAATGCTTCCAAACCGTTTTGACGGTAGCGCTCAACAAGCTTGTGGCCCGTGACGCGGGAGATTCCAAACTCCCGGCACAGCTGAGATATTGACTCGCCCTCTAAGTGGCGAGAGACAAAACGTAGTTTTTCATCCATTTTCTGACACTCCTTCCAGGGCATAGAGAGCTCCTCCTATGCCAAAAAACTGTAAAGGATGTGTCCGGTATAAACTGTTAACTATGTATCAATATGTTCAAAGCCACTGATTTTTAAAGTCAGTGGCTTTTTTCATTGAAATACACGATCACTACCGAATGCAGGGTGCATTAACAAGGCATCATGATTCTTTGTGAATTTTGATTTACGCCTACTTTGATGCTCTTACTTTCACTTTCATATCTGACTCATCATCCAAAGGGTTCTTTATTTTGTAGTTAGGCATACCAGCGGTAATTATTAGAAAAGCTTCTCGTCTTTTTAACTTTGCCAGACGGTCAGCAACTATTTGCGTAAGGGATCATGCCTTGCTAAGAACTCAGGAATTGGAATATTTCCAAGTTTTTAACGTGAGATTTAGGGTAATTCATTACTGAGTCTGAGTAGTATTTATTAGCGCACTAATTACGGGCCAATTGTTTTCGATGATTTCAGGTTATTGAAAAAAATTCATAGATCATCGTAAGTTTTTAACCCCTGCGCACCTCTAAAGGATATGCAGATGATTCAGATTGAAGAAAGATATTTAGGGTTTTTTTTACGCACTTTAATCAACTTACCCTCCCTTTGTCCCTTTGCTCGTCATGAATTACTTTGGAGAATTCACATGAACTTTACAAAAAATCTTTTATTTGTTGCCCAGTTGGCGCTTACAGCAAGTCTAAGCATGAACGCATTTGCTCAAAATCAAGGCGTGCAAATTCCACAGGGACCGATGTCTGCTCACGGCAAGCCACATCATTTGTCTGAGAAGCAAAAGTCTCAGGTGCAGGCCCGCCGTGCTGAGCACCGCGCAAAACGATTGCAAGAATTGAAGGTATTTCTACAATTGGAAGGTAACCAAGAGTCAGCATGGTCAAGTTTTTACGATGTGATGCAAAAACCCATTGTTAAAACTGAGCGATTGAAGGCAGAAGAACTCGAAAAACTCTCTACGCCGGATCGGATTGACAAAATGATTGCTGTCAAAGCTGAACGCGATTCGGAAATGAACCAGCGCATGTCAGCTATAAAAACTTTTTATGCAAGCTTAAACACTCAACAGAAAAAAGTTTTTGATACCCATTCTCTGTCATCGATCAAACGTTTTGGTATGCACCAAGAGCATCGTGGTGATCATCACGGGAAAATGCATCACTGACATTTGCAATTTAGTCAGAAGGTAATTCTTTAGAGCTTATTTGTAGACTTGCCTTTATTTAAATGTGGAGAAAACTGTAGTGAAAAAATTAATTGTTTTAGTGCTTATCACTTTGAGTGCCTCAGCCATGGCTCATGGACATGGTGGGCATCACCGTGGGCATTGGGCCCGCGGTAATGGCGGTGGATGGCAATGGATGGTCCCTACTATCGTTGGTGGAGCCATTGTTTACGAAGTTGCTCGTCAGCAGCCTGTTTATGTTCAACAACCAGTTATTGTTAAGCAGCAACCTGTAGTCGTAGAGTCGCAAAATCAATCTTGCAGTCCTTGGACAGAGACTCAAAATCCTGACGGTACAGTGACTCGAACCAGAACTTGCACAAAATAAGTATCAGCCAATCAAATTGACTACGAAGAAATTTTTAAAATACATAGTATTACTTTGGGGCCTTATGAAACTCACTTTAAATGTAGTTTTAATCCTAGGCATATCTACTTTAGTCTCAAACGCATTTGCATCGTTGCCTGATCCTGTTGATCCTAAGGTATCAGTTAATTTCAGCTTTGATCAACGCATTGCACATACCAGACAACTTTACGCCCAGTTGAAAGAGGCAACATCTGCTGAGCGCTTGGCATATTTTGAGAAGTCAATTGATGTAATCAAAAAACTAACGCCTGAGGAGCGTCTTGTTTTGAGTCAAAAGTTCAAATCGCAGTGGAAAAAGTTGACGGATGATCAAAAGAAGCAAGTGAAGCAAGAAGCGCGTAATTACATCACTTCATTACCAGATGCAGAACGCAAAGAATTGAAGCGACGCAGAGAGTTGATGTTGGAATTCATGTCGCCCGAGGAGAGAAAGCATTGGCCTTGATTCCACTGCTTAGCTTGAAGTGAACTTGAATGAATGACGTTTCTTCTTGGATGGCTGAAAGGGAACTTCTTCGCCTCTCAAAGCTGGGGAACGTTGAGGCTGCTAGGGATTTGATGAACCTCTTAATCAAACCTGCGCACGCAATGGCCTGGCGAATTTTAAGAAATCAAGACGCGGCTGAGGAAGTAGTCCAAGAAGCTGTGTTGCAACTGTGGCGGTCAGCTGACCAATTCGAAGGTAAATCATCGCTCAGAACTTACTTTAGCAAAATTGTGATGCGTGAATGCCATGCTTTCATTCGGCACGCCAGAAGTAATGAAGACATTGATATGTTGGACCAAGCTGAAGAGATGATGGCCGATTTTCAAATTGATCTCCGTCTCCATCAAGACATCGTTCACCAGGCTTTAGAGTCCCTGTCAAGCAAACAACGCATGGCTTTGGTTTTATGGGCATTCCACGAAATGACTGCTGTTGAGATTGGTCAAGTTATGGAACTGAAAAAAAATGCAGTAGATCAATTGCTCTGGCGGGCAAAAAATACATTACGTGAAAAATTGACGGAAAGATGATCATGCAAGAAGAAATTGAAAAAAAAGCGGTCCGCAATTTGATGCAAATGGATGCGGAACCGAGCATTCGACCTGATTTCCAAGACAAGCTGAGGACAGCATGGCTAGACAAGTCAATGACTCAAACGCATGTCAATCAGCATTCCGGGGACATCCAATTACTTGCGTTTCTGTCTCAGCGTTGGTGGTGGGGTATGACATTGCTTGTGTCCTTGACGTTGGGTGTTTGGTATTGGCGCCACCTACATGAGTTGGAAGAGTTGCGACGGTTTGATGTGTTGTTGGAGTTCTCTATGGGGACACTATGAAACTCAACACATTTTTTCACCCTAGCTTCTTGGCTGTATTCATGAGTGCTTTGATATCAGCATGTGGAGGTGGCGGTGGTGCCTCGGAAATTTCGCAAACTACGACACCCACGACACCCACGACACCCGATCCCATTGTGGTCAGCGCATTTACGCTGACCAGTTCCGAAGTGGGCCAAGATGGCATGCTCTCATCGGATGCAACCTGTGACGGATCTGGTTCCAGCCCATCCTTGACTTGGCGAAATGCACCCGTTGGTACAAAGTCTTTTGCGTTGTTGATGAGCACCGACCCTGGGGATGGCGTTTTGAAATACAACTGGGTGAATTACAACTTGCCAGCTTTGTTGACAGGGTTGTCTAAAAACTCTGTGCTGGTGGGTACCTACGGCGCTGGAAGTGATGGACCCACATTGGCTTATCAGCCGCCATGCTCACAAGGCCCTGGCTTGAAGAAATACAAATTCACTTTGTATGCACTTTCCTATCCAACGCCTCTGAAAACAGCGACGAGCACTGTGAGTGGTATTGACTTACTTAGTTTGATGGCAAATGGCATTTTGGGGCAAGCCACGCTGGAGGCTGGCTACTCAAGAACAAGTGCCTCAACAGGTGCTTCAAACGCATGTCAATGGGTGCGCAACTCAATTCAAGCCAGCGCACAAGTGCCAGTTAGTGTCAATTGCGATGCCCAATATGCTTATGTGAGCTCTAAAGGCCTTCCTTCACACGCCATGATGAATGGCATTACAGCCACCAACTTACAGGTGCCAACTGCCCAAAACTTTTGGGGCTCGAATGGGTGGCGAATTCCATTGACACCCGAATTGGCTGTCAATCCTGTGTCTGCTATCGATGGACCCATCGGCATTGCAGTCAATGGCGTCCCAATTTTTAACCCGTGTAAGCAAGGAGGGTGTCAGAACGGCGATACCAAAGTCTTGGGTGAATTGGACATTTGCAATGGCCATGCTGGCAGGGCGGATGATTACCACTACCATGCTGCGCCCATTTGTTTGATGGCCAATAAACCGGACAGCTATTGGAACACTCACCCTGTCGGCTGGGCCTTGGATGGTTATGGGATTTTTGGATTCAACAATGCGGATGGCCAAATTGCAAGTCGCGATGGAGTCTGCGGGGGTAACACCAGCAGTGTCAGCAATGCACCCTCTGGCTACAGCTATCACGTCACTTCAACATCGCCCTATATTTTGTCTTGCTTCCGCGGTGTGCCAAGCCCAGACTTGGCCAATCAAGCGGCGAAGTTTTCACCCATGCGACAACCGCCAGTCACCCCTTTTGGTGTTTCCAATATGAGTTTGTCAACAGACAATGCCGATTCATTTCAAGTTTTGGAATTCACAACGGAAAAATCTTTTGTGACCACCGAGACAGGTAAAGACACTTACACAAACTCAGCAGGCACCTACAAAATTCGATACAAGGCACTGGCAGATGCTGATTTGCAAACTGTATTGGCCAAGAGTGAGAACAAAGGCAAGTCACTGTGTTGGGCGTTTCAATTCAAAAATGGTGCTGGTGCAGTCAGTCAACCTGATGTGATTTATTGCAAATGAATTACACAAGAAACTTACATTCAAATTGGCTGCTTTGGATGGTCAACGCGCTTTGTTATTGCTCGATTTGGCTATGCACTTTTACCATGGCCAATGCACACGAAGTGGCGTCAACCAAGCTGAGTCTTGTGCAAAGAGAGGCTTCGCATGTTTCTGCCACTTTTTATGTAAGCCCACAAGATTTTTTCACGCCGGTTCTTGATGGGCAAATCACTGCACAAACGGTCTACATGCATCTTGCGAGCCTAGATGATGATGCCTTTGCAGATTTGTACTCAAAAGCTCAGACGCTCTATCAACAGAAAATCAGTTTTAAATTGAACAAAGACAAGCAAGCACATCTGAGTAATTGGCAATTCGCCGCTTGGCAGTCTGTGAAGCGGCAAATTCAATTGGACTTGGCCCAACAATTGGTGAATCCGAACATGCATGCGCACATAGAGCCCGTTCAATTCAGTGTTCAATTGACTGGTAAAACTGAATTATCTGTTGTCCAACCCAAGCTCCCTTCGCATTGGGGGAAAGTTTTGGTGATCGCTAGCAAGCCTCAACAAAGGTGGGTTGACAGTACTGAAAGTTCCCAATGGATCAAATTTTGAATTGGCGTTTTAATTTCACTTTATGGGCCCTGTGTGCAACTTTGGCCTCTTGCGGTGGTGGAGGCGGCAGCGTACCAGTTGCAACCGCAGACAACGCAACCCCATCTTCTTCAGGCTCCGGTACAGCAGTTGTCAATCCATTGCCACCGGATGTTGTTGCAGGATCATTCAATGGAACTTGGGTGATGGGCTCGCCCACACCAGATTCAATCACTTTCAATGTGCACAGTGCAGATCAGCAGGGCTCTGTTGCAATTGATTATGGGACCAGCAGTCTTCAATACGATCAGCAGTTAGCCCCAGTCCAGCTTCAGATGGACAAGCCGCTTGAAATGATGTTGACCAATTTGAAAGCGGGTACGCGATATTTTTATCGATTGAGATTTCAAGCCAGCAATACCAAGGATGTGGTGGTCACGCCTGAATATGAATTTCAGACCGCCAAGTCAGCTGGACAAGCCTTTGTTTTTGCCATTCAGGGTGACTCGCATCCCGAGCGGCTCAAAACACAATTTGATGCCGATTTGTACAAGCGTACGCTGCTGCGCGCAGCGGCAGACAAACCCGATTTCTACATATTGAGTGGCGATGACTTTAGCGTCGACACCCTCAATCCAGACACCATCACTGCAGCCCAAGTGAGGGAACGTTATACCTTGCAAAGACCCTATCTGAATCTGATTGGCCGGATCTCCCCGCTGTATTTGGTCAATGGCAACCATGAGCAGGCTGCCCGATATTTGTTAAATGGTACGCCTAACAATGTGGCTGTCTGGGCGCAAAACGCAAGGAATTCTTTGTATTCACAACCGACGCCCAATTCTTTTTATTCTGGCAATTTAGAGCAGGTTCCTTTCATTGGTTTGTTGCGAAATTACTTTGCATGGAATTGGGGTGATGCACTGTTTGTGGTGATCGATCCTTACTGGGACTCACCCGTTCCGGTGGACAATCAATTTGGTGGAAAGACCAAACGATTGAGTATGTGGGATGTCACCCATGGCGATGCACAATACAACTGGCTTAAACGCACGCTAGAGCAAAGCAAGGCCAAATATAAGTTTGTGTTTGCGCACCATGTCATGGGTACCGGGCGCGGGGGCATTGAGTTGGCCAAATTATGGGAGTGGGGAGGCGCGAACCAAAATGGACAGTTAGATTTTGCAGTGCAGCGGCCAACTTGGACAACGCCCATCCATCAACTCATGGTGGCCAACAAAGTCAGTATTTTCTTCCAAGGGCATGATCACATTTGGGTCCGCCAAAAGCTGGATGGCGTGACCTACCAAACTTTGTCTCAACCTGCAGACCCCAATTACACCCTGTGGAATGCAGATGCTTACCTCACGGGCGATAAGTTTCCAAACACGGGCTACACACGCGTGAGTGTGAGCCCCAACCAAGTCAAAGTTGATTACGTCAGAACTTACCTCCAAAAGGACGAAGGTCCCGGTAAGGTTCATGGCGAGGTCGCCTTTACCTACACATTACCTTGAGGTGGTCTGATGGTATTTCAATCATTGCGCTTGAGCTTTTTTATCTTTGTGTCCGTTGTGTGTGTCAGTTGCGGCGGGGGGGGTGGAGGTGTCACGGCCGCAGGCAGTGTTACAACGCCTGCCGTGACGACACCAGTTGTACCAGATACCACGCAGGTCTTTGAAGGCAATATTTTGTTGGCGGCTCCGACTGAAACAAGCATCAAAATGCTCGTGCTGACCCCACGTTCTGGTACCGTTAGCGTGGCGTATCAATCTAACTTGGCGATGCAGGATATTCAAATGGCGGCAGGCATCATCACCCCCAACGTCCCCAAAGAAATTCAATTGACGGGTCTGAAACCCAATACGCGCTACACCTACAAACTGACCCTGCAAACCACCACAGCTAGCTTGGTCTCGTCAACCTACAGTTTCAGTACGGCCAAACCTGTTGGTTCATCATTTACCTTCACGCTTCAAGCCGATTCACATTTAGATGAAAATTCAGACTTGGCGGTATATAAGCAAACCTTGAGCAATGTTTTGTTGGATCAACCCGACTTCCACATTGATTTGGGCGACACTTTCATGACAGAAAAATACAGCGAACCGCTAACCGCCACGTTGCAAGCTGCTGCCAACCCTGCCATCGTCAATCAACGTTATGAGTATGAGCGAAATAACTTTGGATTAATCACCCATTCCGTCCCTTTGTTTTTGGTCAATGGCAATCACGATGGCGAATTGGGATGGTTACTGAGTGGCACAAACAACGCCCTTCCAGTGTGGGCAACATCAGCAAGACAAACTTATTTCGCTAATCCAAAGCCCGACGGATTTTATCTGGGAGACACTTTGAAAGATGCTCTGACGGGTGATCGAGCTTCATGGTACGCGTGGCAATGGGGCGATGCGTTGTTTGTGGTGCTTGACCCTTATTGGAGCAGTCCTGCCCAGTCAAGCAAAGATGGCTGGAATCTCACCTTGGGCGAAAGGCAATACCAATGGCTAGCCAAAACACTGGCAGACAATCAAGCCAAACACAAAATGATTTTCATACACAACCTGGTGGGTGGGCTGGATGGTCAAATGCGAGGTGGCGTTGAGGCTGCGCCTTTTTTTGAGTGGGGTGGAAAGAACTTGGACGGCAGCTTCGGATTTAGCGCTCGAAGACCAGGTTGGGAGTTGCCCATTCATGCTTTGTTGGTAAAGCACAAAGTAAAGGCTGTGTTTCATGGCCATGACCACTTGTATGCCAAGCAAGATTTAGATGGCATTGTGTACCAAACGGTGCCACAACCCAGTGCCAAAAACTTCAGCAGCGGCGCCAGTTTAGCCAAGGATTATCACTACAATTCCGGCGACATACAAAGTAGCTCGGGCCACTTGAGAGTCAAAGTATCACCGACTCAAATTAGTTCAGAATATGTTCGAACTTGGTTGCCGTCACAAGAAACGCAAAATCGAAAGAACAGGCAGGTTGATGCTATTTGGTCGAACTAATTTGTGATTGCATCAAATACTGGCTTTATTCGAATCGGTCAAAAGAAAACGCTTAACTAATTGTTCGCGGTTCTGTCAAAGTATAAAAACTATGCCTACACAATTGCTTCCACACCACCCTAGAGCGCTTATAACCTGTTAATTTGTAATTGGTTTTATTTCTTAAGCCTGCTCATAATCCTTAGGCCCCAGGTTCAAGTCCTGGTGGGCCCACCACTTTGAAAAGGTACATACTGGAGACATCGTTTACAGTTTGTACCGATCACATCCATAGCACCTGATGTCCAAACAGATTGGTTACAGGTGGCAGGCAACAGCTGTCAATATCCAAACTTCGTAGATCGTAGTGACAGAGCTGGCTAACTAATTTTGATATTTGAATTGAACTGCAGGCATTGATTTCAGCCTCTGTTTTCTTTCTGAACTTTATCAGCTGAGCCTTCAAGACCAGCAAGCAGAGCTTTGCTGTTGCCGGGAATGACCATTTGAAATTTGTTGTCCACATAGGTGTAGTCATAGTAGCCCATACGAGCCAGTGGTTTGATCTTTAAGACATCAA
>JACCDI010164708.1_pt1 | contig 11423 bp, 13 predicted proteins | sample 7442791 | NCBI WGS metagenome assembly JACCDI01 (sample SAMN15323434, study PRJNA562643) | freshwater metagenome | isolation source: river surface water | place: USA:Blue River Watershed | collected 2017-08-15
CCCCCCAAACTAAGTATTCTACCAAAAAATGGTTGGAGATATCTTGTGTGTAACACACACTAACTGATGCCAAACGCAAGAAAAAAAATCATTTTTATTCAATTTTTTATCTTACTGGACTTCATGTAACACACTGCCCCCCGGATCTCACACCTGCAGAAAGGTCTCAAAAGGCAGGTTGGGAGAACGGCTGCGTGATCCACTGGCCCAAACAAGGTCACCAAAACATTGCTGTCACAAGAGAGCAATGCCTTGATGGCCCCTAGGAGGTTGGGAAGAATGGCAGCAACACCTTTTGAATGTTGTTGTTGTCATTGTTGTCATCATCATTGTTATTGGTTCCCATTGTTGTTGTTTCCCATTGTCATCATCATTGTCATTGTTGTTGGTTCCTATTGTTGTTTTCCATTGTGATTGTTTCCCATTGTCATTGTCACATCCCCATCAATGGTGACACTCTGTTGGTATAATTTGAATGTGAATGTTACTGTCATTGTGGGGGGGTCAGGGTGGTGTGGGTGTAGTGTGTTTGCAGCTTCAGGGGGGAGGAGTGGGGGGCATGGAGTGGGCAGAAGAGGTAGTGCAGTGGGGTTATTCATTATTTTTGGCTCTGTCATGGAGGTGGGACAGGGTCTTGCCTAGCTGGTAACAGCATCAAGGGAGACGGCTGAGGCCTCAAGGTTGGACACTGGGTCCCTTTTGTGCAAAACATGGCCATTCTATCCATTTTTAAACATTAATAGTTAAAAAATACCTCTTCATACATTACAAACAGGATAGTACCATGGAATAGTAAAATTATAATTTTAATTTTTAAAAATAATGTTGTTTAGCAAATTTTAGGTTCACAACTAAGGAAATTAATGTGTCTTTTTTCTTTTGCATACACAAAAATTGTTGATGTCTTTGCAAAAAAAAGAGACATATCTGGACATGTCCAATGTCTGTGTCTATATCTATAAATTTTCAGAAGTCTGGACTTCTGAGTTTCCCAACAAAGGTTTCTATTTCCATGACAGCTGGATAGCACCAAAGGTTTAAGTAAACATAATTGGTTAACAAGTATTACAAGGGGGGGGTAGCTGCAGTCACCATCCCACTCATTGATGTAGTTGCACTCTATACCATGCAGAAGTAGCAGCTTGCTCAGGGTGCTGCCATTAAAGTACTAGCATTCCACAGCTAGGTTTGCTTGACACCTCATAATACCCCAGTCAAAACCTGTTGCATAGCACAGCTTAAAGTAGGTTTTGGTGCAGACCTCAATCCTGACTTGATTAATCTGTGTTTCTTTTTAGTTCACTGCTTTTTAGATTGTTAAAAGTGCATTTTTTGTCTTTGATAATACTTCTGTTGCATTGATTCTTTTATTTTGAGATTAATTTATGTTGTATGGCTTTTCATAGTTTTCATCTTTTCATTGATACCATTTTCAAATTAAAAATGCTGCAAAATTATATTGAAATGAAATCGAGATCCATGATTGTGGTTAGGACATCACAAGTTGGATCCCACAGAAATGAATCTTCCCTTTTAGTGTGATAACTGCTGTATCAAATAGAGCTCATCACAATTTTTAGAACAATTTATTTCATTGTATTATATTCAACAATATTCCTACAAATAACTTGAGACTTCAGTCAATATCTTTTAAAAAAACACTTGTTCAATAGTATTTATTGAAATAAATACAGGTGCTTTATTTTCAAAAAGGTTTGATTATTGATTGGTTACTAATAACAAAAAATATTTAGATTTATCTACTTATGTAACAAGAAGACACTGACTTATATTTATTTATGTGCATTCCTATTTATTCTTATGAGGAATAAATTTCAGACTTTTTTGACTTTTATTAAAGTAAAAAACGTATATTCATTTTGCTTTGGTTTATGATTATAAAATGTTGGAAAAAATTCACAGGTTTATTTGTTTTTAGGAAACTAATAATTATTCTTTGTTGTACCAAGATGATATTAAACTCAGATACTTTTGTACATACTCATCCATTATTATGAGGGATAACTTATAGAACCTCAACAAATTTGTAAATGTCAAAAACTCACATACTTGTGGCTATTTGATGGTGAGATTTTGGACTAAATTTCATAATCTTTTGGATTATTCATGAAGAATATAGTCAATAATGTAAAAAGATGATATTACCTTTTGTTTTTTATGCATGTCTTTTCATTACTATGAAGACTAACTTTTAGGCCCTCAAAACTTTGATTGAATACAAAAATTCAGATACTTATGGCTACTTGATACTGTGAATTTTTTGATCAATTCCACCATTTTATTATGTTTTCCAGTGAAAAAAATGGTCGTTATGGTTACAAAATAACATCTTATTCTGTAATTTTTGTGCATACATCATCATTACTATGATGAATGACTTTTTATAAAGGGCAAAAATTCGAATACTTTTGGCTACTTTGTGGTGAGATTTTTTACCAACTTCCATCAATTTTATTATCCAGGAAATATCTGAGTTCTGAGTTAGTATGCTACCAAGATGATGTTGTAGTATTCTGTTTTCTTTTGTGTGTGCCTAGTCATTACTATGAGGAATTACTTTTAGACCCTCAATATTTTGATTAGAGTAAAAATTCATATACTTATGGCAACTTGGTGGTGAGATTTTAGACAAATTTCCATCAAAGATTATAATTTCTATGAATATATGTGTCCATATTGTACCAAGATGACATTGCATTTTTTTGTTCATGCACATTTATTACTATGAGGAACAAGATTTAGACCTTCAACACATTTATCAAAATCAAAACTTTGGATGCTTATATCTGTTTTATGGTTACATGGTTGACCAAATATCAAAACTTTGGTATTATCAGGAAAAATATAGTCAACATGGTACCAAGATGATATTGCATTATGTATGTTTTGTGCATGCCTAATGATTTTATGAGGAATAACTTTTAGAGCCTCAACCCTTTTATCAAAATAAAAAATTTACATTGTTATGCCTAATTTTTGGTGAGATTTTTGACCAATTCTCATCAAATAATTTGCTTTTCATGTGAAAAAATAGTCAATATGATAAGAAGATGACATTGAATTTTTAATTTTTTGCACAAACCAATTCATTTCTGTGAAGAATAAGTTTAGACCAACAATGCTTTGATCAAGACAAAAATTCACATACTCATGTGTAATTAATGGATATTTTGTTAACAAATTATCATGAAATGATTTAATTTTTCCATCAAAAAATAAGTCAATTTGATACCAAGATGACACAGCATTTTATTTTATTTTGTGCATACCTATTCATTAATATGAAAACCAAGTTTTAGACCTGCAACTTGTTGATCAATGTTGTACACACATATGCATAATTGTTTGTAATTTTTGACAAATTATGATCAAATAATTTGCTTTCATGTGAAAAACAGTCAGTATGATAATAATGAGATATTTCATTTTGTTTTTCTTTATGCACATCAATTTATTACTATTAGGAATAACTTTAGACACTCAATACTTCAATCAAAGACAAAAATTCACATATCGATTATATTTTTTGACAAGTTATCATCAAAGAATTTGGTTTTTTCAATAAAAATAGGCATTATTATACCAAGATGACACAGGATTTTGTTTTTTGTGCATGCCTAATAATTACTATGATCAACTGTTCATATTTTTTATTTCTACAATAACAAAATGTGACAATTTTGTACCAAGATGACATTGTATTCTATTTTTACAAATGAATATTTATTTATTGAGCTTTATAATTACATATCAACCTACAAAGGTCTAAAATTTATATCACTAATGTTATTTATAAAATTTTGAAAAAATTGAGTTATGTTTTATTTTCCAGTTAGAAAATGACTTAATGTTCTATCAAGAATATATATTGTATTCTGTTTTTATTGGTCAATGCATGTTCATTACTAACAGGGTTATTCTTTAGACATTAAAAAAGAAATGAAAGTAAATAGTAACAGATATTTCATGTTAAAAATTGTGATATAATTTCACACATTATTTTGTTTCTGAAAAAATCAACTTAAGACAACATAAAGACATGTTTTTATTGATATTTTTTCATCTGTTTTTATGAGGAATGAGTTATTTATTCTTGGAATGTTGATCAAAGTCATCAATCCTAGTGATTATGATTATTTGCTGTTGAAATTCTGAAAATATCATAAAAATCAATATACTTCAGAATTAATGAGATATTGACATTTTGATTTCTTGTTTCTTGAGATAGAGGGATGTCAAAGGCAGATGGTAAACAGTGTTGAGAGGCTCCACACAATTTTCATCACACAGCGGAAGCATCTGTCACCAATGAGAAGAATGGTCTTGGCTCAAAATATTATTTATACCAGATGAGGCATCACACAGTGTCATAAGTTGAATTGGACAAAGGATCAGACAAATGGATTACTGCTCACAAATTATCAGATTCATCAAGCTACAAAATCTATGTCTTTTTTCAATTGAAATGCCTCCTCCATGGGAGCACAAGCTCTGGAGACAGTCCCACAAATTGCATCAGATTCTGTAATTATTTGCTCAAAGACTTAGTGGCAACAATCAACAACCACTGTCAACACTATTGCAGCATCATATCATAAAAGGATGCAAGCCATAGTAGAGATCAAGACATGACAAAGGTTTTTTGATTGATGGGGAAACATTGAATTCTATCATGTTTTGTGGCAAAGAATTTGAAATGAAAGAATCAAGGCACTAGTCATGATTCACATAGGAATGAAATAAATAAAATGAATAAAAGATACATACTACCAATTTATCATTATTATTTGTGGAACCACACAACATAGGGAAAGATTTATATTCTCATTGTACAGTTACTATTAACAAATCCACAACAAATACACTGTCAAGTATTCATATCATAGTTACCAAATGAATGTTTCAAAGGTTGATAAAATGTGTAACACAAATATTGATTATGATCATGCAGATCACAATTCATATTATTCAGAATATGATGAAGTATTTTTGATCATGAACAATGTGAAATAATATTTTGTACCTGGAATTTGGAAACCAACATTTCTTTTGGGATCACACCAACAGGAGTCATTTTGGCACAGACATCAGAAAATGATTATACAAAACTCATTCCAGGTGAAAATTTTTTAATCAAAATCCTAAAAAGTCAAAAATAAGTCTTCTACAGAAAGTGCCAGTTGCTAGAACATGATGTGAAAGAGAATGAAAATTATTAGAGCATGCAAAGGGGGTGGGGGCAAAGCAATATTTCATGTTTCAGTGATAATGCATGGGAATGCATAAAAAAGATTAGACTAGTTTCAATGAGGACAACAGTAACCATCCCTATGTAAATGATGCTGTTGGCTGCATTCTTACATGGTAAAAATTCAAGTCAGTGGAATTAAATGAATATAATGATGTACCAGGAACTGCTTGCCACACTGTCACTTCAAGGGGACTGGGATGGCCAGATCACATGAGTTGGGAGCATTGTTGGAACTGTGGCCTCTCTGTTATTGTCAATAAGAAATTCAGTGAATTGGATGCCAAAGCAAAGCAAAAACTGAGGGAACAATTTATTGGTATGTTTGGTTAAACAATTTGCATGGTTATGTTCACAATATACTCATTGATCCTTATGAATTTTAATGATAAGATGATTGAATTGCATGGTATTTACTAAGAATCAACTTGCAAGAGCTATCACTTGCCCACTCCAAGGAAGCCTCTGTACTTCAAGCATATATCTCCTTTTTGGCTTGGTATACATCCAGGATATTGGGCAAGAGATGCATTGAAAGTCACCTAACAATAGAATTAATGCATCCATCTTCAATGCTGTTACAATCTTGACAAAGCATATGTTATCAATTTGTTTGAGAATAGTACTGATAGGGGGACTGCAGATGCCATTGCCAATCAGGAAATGGAGCAATATGGATTGAGCCCAATTGTCAATAATAACATCTCTGTGGATAATGTCATGGCTGGGTGGCGGTGGCAAAGAGTATAATGATGATTACAAATTAGAAATCAACAATAGCAGGTGCAGGTGGACAAGGCAAGTTAAGAATGAGAACTATATTTTCTTTGGTGATAATTGGAGCAAGGAAGGAAAAAGATAGATTGAAAATTGAATTACACTATCAAAAATGAGAGACATTGATTTTATTAATCAACTCCACCACAATGCATGGATTAATCACAAGAAGAATACAAAGTAATTTGTACTGTATTATCAGGTGAGGATGACAATAACAAAAATTCAATTGTTTCTCCATCAATGGAAAGCAAAAGGGAGGGACCAACTGTTCTTACACTCCTCTCTCCTTTGCAATGGTATGTTTGAATATGAGCAAGGTGTTTGGAGCAAAAATTTGTTATCTTTGAAATGATAAATACTGTGGAATTAAATTTTAAATTACAATATACAAATAGTAAATTTCAAATTAAGGATAATTATTGTTATCACTTGTAGTAAATATATTAGGTACAAACATGAAACATGAATATGGATGGGTTGTGTTTTCATGAGTTAATTGGTGTTCAAATGATTCTCTAACAGTATCAATTGATGTGAAGGGGCAATTACTACTAAACATGTGCATAAAAAGTGCATTGGATGCATTTGGAACTTTTGATAAGATCTATACACTGTGATCATTAATGTAAAATCTTGCAATGATTATGGACAATATTGTTCTATCAGCACAACACATGCCACAGAACTATCATGACTGTGTGTCAACAACAATAATGTTACAATTGCCTTTTGATACAACAGAGATGTTTTTATTGCTGAAGCAGCAATAACAGGTTGTGTCAGCATAATTATTGATGCTTTATTGTTGTTACAGGGACTGCAATACAAAAAATATGATGTCAATGATAATTGTGGTGCTTTGATATTAGTAATGATGTCACATTTGGTTAGTTATAAAATGGTACTATTGTCATTCTTCAAAACTATCACATGTAACTAGGTGTCTTATTAATTATGGTATATTTTGTTTCAAGTGATGGTATGACCAGATTTGCAATACAGAAACAATTCATTAAAGCAGAGTGACCATTCAAATATCACAGTATTTACTTCTAATGATAAAAGTTATTTGCTATTCTAATTTTGGATCCAAATTAAAAGGTTTTTAAATCTATTCTGTAGTACCTTTCATGTTAAATAGTAAATAGCTGCTTGTACAATACTTTTTTGGTATGGTAGATGTGTTGTTATGGCATAGAGACAATATCCAAACATCTACCATCTACATTCAAACATTGCATCTGGAACACTACAAGTTTTGCTCCTTGTTCTCTTGCTATCAACATTTAAATGCTGCTATAAGGTGGTGCTATAAGAATTTTTCTTTCTTGGATGCAGTTGAAATCTCTAACAATAAACAGTAAACTAAAGTTTACTTTGAAAATCAATGAGACGTGTTTGTTGATGGACAGTGAACCAGGACTACATTGAAGAAGACCAATGATTGCATTTGGTGGAAAAAATTGCCTGAAGTTGCCAAAGCTTTCTCCAAGTCCTTGTTGACAATGGCAACTAGGTTTGCAGTTACCACTGTTTTACCGTGATTTACCGTTAAATTTCAAAATTACCGCTGTGGGTCATTTTTGCGTCTAGACGCCACCATTGAAAGTTCAATTTTACCGTAAAAAATCTCTGTTGGTAAAAACTGATTATTTACCTATAGGTAAATGGTAATTACCAGGTTTACCCTGGGTAACAGGTAATTTACCCCCATTTTCATGGTAAGTAAAAACGGTAACTGCAAACCTAGAATGGCAACAATTGATGGAAGTACTGTAGCAGGTGAAACAATTCCTCCCCATTTCCACTTTTCAATGACAGCAAAAAATGAAGTAACAATGCAGCTTTGGGCAAAAACAATGCTATTCATGATTCATGTGAATGGCCGATTTGGATGTGACTAAGTCAGAGAATAGCCTGCAACAATGAGAATGAACAAAAAGAAAGGGATGGATGAAATTTTGTATGAAAGATATATTGTGGGATCTATCATTTCTCTCTTCCCTGATGTTGAGGATGTTGAAGGGAAGAGCATAATGATGAAAATTGATATTGATTGCCTGCAACTCTTCATTTGATTGGAATTTACAAATATCCAGGAGTGTCCACCACAACTGCAGTGACACAGGATATGGACCAAAAATTTGAATCTTGACTTTGTCACACAACAACAATTGAACTCAAACCTACAATGCAAACTTTGGATTGATTGTTTTTGAAGAAAGTGATCCTGCAAGTAATTGCATTGTCCAGAATCCAGAAAAGTACATTTGAATAAGCTTTTTAAGGAGGAATGATTGTCAGCTTGGGCAAACATTGGAGCAACATCACTTACAAGCAAGTGGCTCTCTTTGAAACAGGTTTGACAAGAGTTTGGTGATCCCAATGATGAAATCAATGCAATAGCTAGTGCAACAAATGAAGCTAATTAGATTTGTTTTCACTTTTGAATTTAAATGAATGTGATGATGATTTATTTTGAGTTCAAGGGAAAATGGTTTCAAAAATTATGATAACAGTGCAGAACTTATGGGAGATGATCAAGTTGATAGCTGCCTCATGGCCAGTTATTTTGTGCAACTGGAGTTAGTCTCATCACTAGTGACAACTTCTTTACTGTAATTGAGATACCAATTCAAAAAAAGAGAATAATTGAGCTAGCGGATTCTAAGAAAAGAAATAATTTCTTGAAAAGTGTGCAATCAAAGGAAGTGATGTTTTACATTGTAGTCTGTCAATTGATGAGTTGGAAAAGTTGTTATTGATGCATCAAATTCCAAAGAAAGAGCATGGTAATAAGAAAAACAAGTTGATGAATTGGAACAGTATCTAACTAACCAACACATATCCTCCTTCATTTGTTTCATGGTACAAGGATGACAAATTCAGTATAGCAGATCTTTGACAGATAGAGATTAAAATTGAAGACACTGTGCTTAGAAGGAAACAAATACTGGAGAAACCGAAGATGAGAGCAACAATCAACAAATGAACATTGAAACCTTGGAAGAATTGGAGACAAGTGTATGCAATGCAAACAAGGTGAAACAAGAATCAAACAAAATCAAGATGGATTTATTCAAAGACAAGGCAAAAGTGTGTCAACTAATGATGATATAGTTGAGGGTTCTGTGTAAAAATCAACCCAAAATCAAAACAATTTTATGGACTAAATCAAAAAAACAATATTTTAGAACTCTTTGATCTATCTGATTTGTTTTCATCAATTAGTTGGATGAGTTGCCAAAATTCAAATGTTACAAATGTCAAAAAGAATTTTTTTGAGGTGTTTTTTGTATAGATCATTCGAAATTGGAGGTAGTATTGCAAAATTGTTGAATCAGTTTGATGACTGATGACTTCGAAAATCTATGGAAATCTGAGTGAGTATCTTGCAGAACACCATATCAACAATATGAATCATGATCAAGGAAATCTTCTGAACTCCATAGGATGAAACTAGTTGATATCCTCAGGCAACTGGAGGTTCTAGATTCATTTTTAATCAAAACTTAAGCTCATAATTCCAATTTTCAAATCATTCAAAAGTGATTGCATACAATAATTTGCTTATTCACTGAAATCATCTAGCATTTTCAACATAAAATCACAGCAAATTATAAAACTATCAAATATGGCCAAAATAATATGTAATGACAAATAAAAACAAAGCACTGAAACAATTCTCATCAGACAATAAATGTGTTAATGCACCACTATTGATGTCATTTCCAAGGCAATTTTTTACCATTGATGAGATGGTCAATAGATGATTTTATTCGTCATATGTATTAGATTTTTGTGATGAAACAAGACAAAAAGCATACTATTCCAAATGTATCTCCTACAGAGACAAACTTGCAAATTGATTGCAATTAAACTTGTATTTATTATTTAAGGGACACAAATATTTTATTACAACTATAAAATAGTACTAATCATACAACATACCAGTTTATTACCAAGTTTAAAATCAGAACTTGCATGCTTGTTGAAAACATGTAGTATTTTGTAACTGGCCTACTTTAGATTTTAAATGCAAGTAATAATTTAGGAAAATACTGATAATTCCACTTTCTATCTTCTATCATAGTGATCAAAACTGCCACTACCATGACCACTGCTTCCCATTCCAAGGGAATCTAAGCATGCAGTCCTATCCCAACAAACCTTGGGAAGACATTCACATGGTGTAAATGTAGCTGTTAGGTAACTTATACTTCATGGACTGAAACTATGTTCCTTTTTCCAGGGCAATTCTTTTACTGCAAAGTCATCTTGTACGCAATGATTAGACAAGATATCATCTTGTGGATTGAATTGTAGCAAGAAATTCTTCAAAAAGTCCTTTGGAAGTTCTGATAATGCTGGAGGCTTATAATAATGTAAAAAATTTTGGTCACATTGTTGTTCACAGCAGAAGTTTTATGATGAACCTATTTTGCACATTTTCCATAGTTCAAATTTTTTTTGTTTTTTTGTTTTGTTTTAGTCTTAATCCTACCTACACTGATTTGATATTTTGTTCTCCAGTAATCAAATCTGCTCCAGAGGTGTCAAAAAGATGAGAATGATGTTGTAGTACCAACTTTTTGTGGCTTTGAGCAATCAACAACACTCCTCACTCCTCACATCATTTTCACCATCCCAGGTACACACCAATTAATTGGCAACCTGATCCCTCCTCTCCTGGACTTTTCATTATTCTGCCTGTTCAATGGACTAATTTTTGTTTTTTTGTGTATTATTTATCTGTGCCACCCACAAATCCTCTCATTTCATTGGCAGATGGCACTGCCTACAAGAACAACATGGTCTATTGATTTTACAGGATGTGTTGTTAAGATGTTTAGATTGGGCAGAGGTTGTGATTTTGAGGAGGAGTTGTATTGTGTGTTGTTTGTACAAGAGGTAGAGGCTGTAGTGCTTGTTGCAGTAGGTGTGGAGGACATTGTTGGTGGGTGAGGAGGATGCAGATGGAAAAGATGTGGAATGTGAAGAGTTGGAGGGGAAAATAGGCTGAGGCAATGATGGACTGAAATTTTGGTGTGTGAATATAGCTTCTCCATGTGATTTGATTAAGTAGAGAGGATGCACATGCAATGACATGGAGCAAGCTACAGTGTTTTACTGGGTATTACAGTAATTTACCCCAAATTTCATTGTAATGTCAAATTACTGGGTATGGTAAACCTTTCTTGGTAAGAATTAATTTTAACCATTTTGGTCCCACAAGTTCCTACTTGTGGTTGATAAAAAACACAATGAAATTAATAACAAATATTATCTTTTTTGATCAAGAGATGGCAAGAGATGGCAAGAGATGACTACAACAACAATGAATATTAAAAGTACAACAACATGTTAATGCTCC
>JACCDI010586613.1_pt1 | contig 11420 bp, 11 predicted proteins | sample 7442791 | NCBI WGS metagenome assembly JACCDI01 (sample SAMN15323434, study PRJNA562643) | freshwater metagenome | isolation source: river surface water | place: USA:Blue River Watershed | collected 2017-08-15
CTCCAGCCAGCACGCGCCCGAGATGTCCGACGGCCCGAGCATGAAGCCGGCCTTTGTCGAGGCGGTGATGGAGGAGATCATCAAGCCGGTGCTGCCCAAGGAGTGGCTCAAGGACACCCGCTACCTGATCAACCCGACCGGCCGCTTCGTGATTGGCGGCCCGCAGGGTGACTGCGGTCTGACCGGCCGCAAGATCATCGTCGACACCTACGGCGGCGCCTGCCCGCACGGCGGTGGCGCGTTCTCGGGCAAGGACCCGTCCAAGGTGGACCGTTCGGCCGCCTATGCCGCCCGCTATGTCGCCAAGAACGTGGTCGCCGCCGGCCTGGCCAAGCAGTGCCAGGTGCAGGTGGCTTACGCGATTGGCGTGGCCAAGCCGATGAACGTGACGGTCTACACCGAAGGCACGGGCGTGATCTCCGACGAGAAGATCGCGGCCATCGTCAACGAGGTCTTCGATCTGCGTCCGAAGGGCATCATCCAGATGCTGGACCTGCTGCGCCCGATCTACCAAAAGACTGCCGCTTACGGCCACTTCGGCCGAGCCGAACCCGAGTTCACTTGGGAGAAGATCGACAAGGCCGCTGCGCTGCGCGCAGCGGCGGGGCTGTAAGCCCCCGAGCGACAGCGAGCTTGTCGGTCTTCGGGGGTCACTCATATCGCGCAGCGATGTGAGTGACCACCAGAAGCTCTTCACGCGACGCGCGGCGGGGCTGTAAGCCCCCAAGCCCACGTCCTACAGCGCCTGCGCAGCCTGGCTGACGGCCCGGCGGCAGGCCCGCAGCCACCATGGTTCGATTCGGGGCTTTCCCGATCGAAACCAGGAGTACCCCCATGGCTGCGGAAGAACGCGATCTCCATCCGAACCCCCTGAGCGGCGTGGACACGTTGCGCCCGGGCACCTACCCCCAAGTCCCTCTGGACGCCGGTGCGTCAGGCGCCGCAGCGGCCACCGACGTGCCCGCCACGCACGAGGCCCTGGGTGATCGCCAAGACCTGATCGCGATCCTGCAAGACCTGGTGGCCTGCTGCAAGGACGGCGAATACGGATTCAAGTCCTGCGCCGACCACGCCCAGCGCGAGAACCTGCGTGCGGTGCTGATGCAGTGCTCACTGGACTGCGCGCGGGGCGCTCAGGATTTGAACGATCAGATCCAAAGCCTGGGCGGCGACGTCCGCGACAGCGGCAGCGCCCTGGGCACTGTGCATCGCGGGTGGGTGTCGATGAAGCTGGCGCTCTCGACCCATGATGACAAGGTCATTCTGGGCGAGGCCGAGCGCGGTGAAGATGACGCCTTGACCCGCTACCGCAAGGCGCTGCAAAAGCCCCTGCCCGCCGCCATCCGAAACTTGGTCGAGCGCCAGTTGCATGCCATCCAGCGCCATCACGATCAGATCCAGATGCTGCGCAATCAATTCAGCATCGCGAATTGAGCGCAGGCCGCACGGGCGCCCCGGCGCAGGCAGGCGCCGCTCTTTTTCATCCCCCCCCACAACCAGGAGCGAACTTCATGGCCCCCAAAAGCAATACCCGCGACAGCACGACAGCGCAGGAATCGGAACACACGAGCGACATCAACGCCGGTACCAGCGCTGTCGCAGACATCACCCGCCAGCAGCTGGCCAGCACCGCAACGACGGCCTGCGCCATGCTGCGCGTGATGGAGACCTTTCAGCACACGCAGCAACAACTGATCCAGCGTGCGGCCCTGCTGCAAGAACAGACCGCAGACCGCCTACGCAGCGCCAACACCCCCGCCGAGCTGATGGCGATCCATTCGACGGTGCTGCTCTCCAGCGTCAGCACGATCGCGCAATACGCCCAGGAAATGATGCTCGCCTCGCTCAAGGCGCAAGGCGAATTCATGCGGCCCACAGAGCAACAGCAGCAAGCTGTGCGCAGCACCGCCAACGCCGCAGCGCCCCTGTTTCAGGCGTGGCAGTCGGTGTTCACCGCGCCGATGCAAAGCGGGTCAACCTTCGCGCCGCGCCATCACTGACGCGAGCGCCCTAGCGCCGAACCTTCTCGAGGACGATGCCCTTGGCCACCCATTGGGTGTTGGTCGACTTGGCGAAGTTTGGGTCGTCGCAGCGAAAGTCGATGCCCCAGGACCCGCCCTCGATCGCAGGCTCCCACTGCTCGAGAATCTCGAACCCTTGAGGAGGTGAGGCGTCGAGCCAGGCGCGGAAGGCCTGGCAGTTGTCGGCCGTGCCGGCATACGCCTTGAAGCGGGTCGGCCCCGAAGCGGCCGCCGCGCGCGTGGGCTTGCCCTTGATTTCGTGAACCTCCAAGACGCCATCCGACTCCGCGTCGTCATAGTCCCTCTCAGCCGGCCAGACTTCGACCACGAGCGCACCGGGCTGGGCGCTCGCATAGCCTTTGAGTTCCTCCAGCAAGGCCTGACCGGCCATTACGCTGACGCGCTCACTCGACAGATCCAGACCGTCCTGCGCGATATTCAGTCGGGAGATGAACTGCCAAAGCTTCTTGGCTTTCTTTTCGTCCTCGCAATCGATGCCGTAGTTGAAACTGGCCATGGCTGCTCCTGGTTTTGTGCGTGATTTAATTGGTAGCGTGCACTGTAATCAGCCTGAGAATGCCCCATGAAGTTCCTGTGGATTGCCGCCTTTTTTTTCTCGGGCCTGGCCCATGCCCAAAGCGGGCAGTGCGGCTTCATCAAAGACCCGAACCTGCAAGCGCAGTGCCGTGCGGGGTCCGGCGGTGGCTCGGGGCAATGCGGGTTCATCCGCGACTCCGACATGCAGGCCTATTGCCGGGCCACGACGGGTGGCGGCAGCGGGCAGTGCGGCTTCATTCGTGACAACGACACCCAGGCTCTGTGCCGCGCGGTCACTGGCAGCAGCAGTGGGCAGTGCGGCTTCATCCGTGACAACGACACCCAAGCGTATTGCCGTGCCATCACGGGCAGCGGCAGCGGGCAGTGCGGCTTCATCCGCAACGGCGATCTGCAGGCCATGTGCCGCGCCTCCACGGGCGGTGGCTCGGGGCAGTGCGGCTTCATCCGCGACTCCGACATGCAGGCCGCATGCCGAGCCCGCTTCGGCTAACCCGACCCACGGACCTCAAACGGCCGGCGTGACCACCGTGAAGCGGGCGACGACACCCTCGGACGTGGTCACCCGCTCGGTGAACTGCTCCAGCGGCCGCATCCACACCACCTCCACGTCGCCCTGGCAGGCTTGATACAAGACGCCGGTCTTGAGGGTGGCCTCGATGCGGCACAAACCCACGACGCGATAGAGCCCGCCCTTGTAGTGACGCAGCGTGGCGCCGGGGGCAAGAGCATCGGGTGGGGGAACGGAATGAGACATGCGAAGGGGGTTCAGGCCGGTGAGGGTGCGCGCGGCGTGCGGCGCAACACCCGAAAGAACAAGAAGCTGGTGATCGACAGGTTCAACAGGTTCCAGCCGACGCCATTGAGAAACGCGGCATGGTAGCTGCCGGTGAGATCAAACACCCACCCGGACATCCAGCCACCGAGCGCCATGCCAAACAGAGACGCCATGACCAAGGCGCCCACGCGCGCGCCAGCCTCCTGCGCGGGAAAGTGTTCGCGCACGATGATCGCGTAGGCGGGCACGATGCCGCCCTGGAACAAGCCGAACATCGCCGAGATCACATACAGCGGCACCAAGCCATCAAAGGGCAGGAACAAGAGCAAGGCCACGCCCTGCAGCGCCGACCCCAGAAGCAAGGTCCGTATGCCGCCAATGCGGTCGCAGATCAGGCCCGACACCAGGCGACTGACGATGCCGCACACCAACATCAGCGACAGCATCTCGGCACCCCGTGCGGCGCCGAAACCCAGGTCCACGCAATAGGCCACGATATGCACCTGCGGCATCGCCATCGCCACGCAGCAGGCAATACCGGCGATGAACAACAGCGATTGCGCGAGAGAGGGCGACAGACCGAAGGGGCGGCGGGTGTCCGCTGCGCTCGTCATCGACGGGCTGACGGTCGGGGCCACGTCCACCTGCGGCGGCCGCAGCCGCATGCGCAGCGAAAGAAGCGCGATGCCCGCGCCGCAGACCAAGCCCATGGCCATGTAGGTGGGGCGCCAGCCAAAGGCCTCGATACCCCATTGCACGATCGGGGGCCACACCGTGCCAGCCACATAGTTGCCGCTGGCGCAAATCGCCACCGCGATGCCGCGCCGCTTGTTCCACCACAGCGCGGTGTCAGCGATGAGAGGTGCGAAGGTGGCTGAACTTCCCAGCATGCCAAGCAGCAGGCCGTGCGCCAGGCCAAAGGTCCAGATGTTGTCCGACAGCGCCGCCAGCAGATAGCCGGCGGCCACCGCCGCTGCGCCGATCCCAAGCACGGGCGCGATGCCGTAGCGGTCGGCCATGCGCCCTGTCACCAGTCCGCCCAATCCCAGGCACACCATCATGAGGGTATAGGGCAGCGATGCATCGGCGCGGCCGACGCCGAACTCGGCCTGCACCGTCGGCAGCACCACGGCCACCACATACATGCCGCCATTGCCCAAGGTCACCAGGGCCAGGGTGGTCAGGAGTCGACCCGCGGCATAGCGCGAATCGACGAGGGAGGGATCTGCAACTGCGGACATGAGGACGCGTCGAGCTTACTCCAGCACCTGATACATCCAGGAACCCTCACGCGCGGCGCGCGCTGCTACCCTGACCTTCAGGCTGATTGCGAGACCGAACTGCCGTGGCTTCGACCCAGGATCCCCCTACTGCCCCTGAGCCCGACCTGCGTGTCTTGCTCACGAAGGCCCAATCCGAACTCGCCACACAGGCTCAGACGATCGCGCTACAGGCGCTCGCCATCGAGTCCGCCCAAGCGCAGTTGCGCGCAGGCGAGTTGCATGCGCAAAACGTGGCCCGGCAGGTGGAAGCCGAAAGCCGACGGCTCAACGCCGTGCTGGAGGCCACCCCGGTGGGCATCTTCGTCACCGATGCCCATGGACGCCTGATTAGCACCAATCCGGCCAATCGCGTCTTTTGGGGAGTCGATCAGCCGCAGGTCGGCAGCCCTGTCGATTTCAGAAAGTGGAGGGGCTGGTGGGTGGAGGATGCACGACGCGCGCGCTCGATACGCCCCACGGAATGGCCCATGGCGCGCGCCCTCAAAGGCGAACACATTGCGGGTGAAATCCTCGAAGTGCTGTCCTTCCATGAACCACCCCTGGCGCGCACCGTCCTGATGTCAGCAGCGCCCATCATCGACAAGACCCAGCAAATCATCGGCGGCGTGACCACGGTGATGGACATCACCGACCGCATCAAGGCCGAACAGGCCTTGCGTGAATCGGATCGCCGCAAGGACGAATTCCTGGCCATGCTGGCGCACGAATTACGCAACCCCCTGGCGCCCATACGTGCGGCGGCCGATATGCTGGCCATGGCCAGCGACGAGAGCGATCGCCTACGCAAGGACCGGATCCGCCAGACCAGCGCCGTGATCGCGCGTCAGGTGCGGCACCTGACCGCGATGGTGGACGATCTGCTGGACGTCTCGCGCGTCACACGCGGCCTGGTCAAGCTCGACTTGGTAACACTGGACATCGGGCGTGTCATCCTCGATGCGGTCGAACAAGTGCGCCCCCTGGCGCAGGGCAAGCACCATCGCCTGAAGGTGCATACACCGCCCGAGCCGGTGTATGTCAAGGGCGATGCCAAGCGTCTGGTGCAGGTGTTGACCAACCTGTTGACCAATGCGGTCAAGTACACGCCGTCACCAGGCTGGATTCAGATCACCTTGGAGGCGCAGGACGCGCAAGCCTTGATCACCGTGAAGGACAACGGCATCGGCATGTCGCCCGAGCTGGTCAACACCGCCTTCGAGCTGTTCACGCAGGCGCAGCGCGCCTCTGACCGTTCGCAGGGCGGCTTGGGCATCGGTCTGGCCCTGGTACGCCGGCTCGTGGAGTTGCACGAAGGACGGGTCGAGGCACATAGCGATGGTCTGGGACGCGGCAGCAGCTTCATCATCACCCTGCCGAGACTCACCCAGGTCAGCGCAGACGAAAGCGAGGCTGCTCAGGCTGCCGCGCCGCAAGCGCTGCCCCAGACCACGCCCCCCAAGGCATTGAAGGTGCTCGTGGTCGATGACAACGTCGACGCCGCGCAGATGCTGGCCTTGTTGGTGGAGACGCTGGGGCACCATGCCACCATCGAGCACAGTGCGTCCGCCGCACTGGCACGGGCAGCGGCGGAGCCGCCCGATGTCTGCCTGCTGGATATCGGCTTGCCCGAGGTGGACGGCTACGAGTTGGCGCGCAGGCTGCGGGCTCAGGCGGTGGGACGCTGCCCCTACCTGGTGGCGGTCACGGGCTACGGCCAGCCGCAGGATCTGGAGCGCACGCAGCAAGCAGGCTTTGACCACCACCTGGTCAAGCCCGCAGACACCGACGCCCTGGCCCGGCTACTGAACCAACTGGGCGCGCAAAAGGGTCCGACCTAAGCGGTGATACGCCGCACGAGGCGGTGTTCCACTTTCTTTTGCGGCGTGATGGCGAATAAATGCTCCTCGACGCCCTCGCAGTCGCCCACGCGCTCGACGCCATAGCGATCGGTCAGGTCGTCCTCCACCAGCGTGGCGGCGGGGAACACGCCCATGCCGCTGGCACCGAAGGTCTTGAGCAAGGCGCTGTCTTCGAATTCGCCCGCCACCTGCGGGTGGCAGGCATGGCGCTCGAACCACTGGTCCAGACGCGCGCGCAGCACGCCATGGCCAGTGGGCAGCAGCACCGGCAGGCCCGAGCGCGCCAGTCCGTCGGCAAAGTCGCCGGTACGACGCACCGCAGTGCGCAAGGACTTGGCCAGGGCCGGTGTGGCGTACCAGGCGATGGGCGAGGCGCCCACCGGGTGGCTGTAGAAACGCAGGCCCGGGCTGGACGGCGCCACCCGATCGGAGATGACCATGTCCAGTTTGTGCAGGGCCAACTCGCCCAAGAGGTCGGCGAATTCACCGTCGTGACACAGCAGGCGCAGCTGCGGCTCCTGCATCACGGGCTCGAGCAGGTGCCGCACGGCCAGCTTGGGGATGCCGTCGGAGATTCCCACCGCCAGCCGCACCCGCGGCGCCTCGACTGCGGCGCGCACCACCTCGGGCAGGGCCTCACCCAGCTGAAAGATCTGGTCGGCCTGGCGCATGGCGGCCAGTCCGGCATCGGTGAGCGCCAGGCCACGGCCCACCGGCTTGAGCAGGTGACAGCCCAGCGCCTGCTCGAGCTCGCGCACCTGCGTGCTCACGGTCTGGACCGCCATGCCCAGACGATCGGCGGCCCGCGACATGCCGCCCTCCTTGCCCACCACCCAGAAGTAATACAGATGCCGGTAGCTAAAGGAGATGCTCACGATACTTCCGTTTTTCAGAACTCAATGTCAGCAATTATGCGGTTTTTAAGGATATTCAAGTTCACTATCGTTCGGCTTTGACTCATTTCTCGGAAAGAACCAGACCATGGACACCATCGCACCCACCTGGCTGTGGGCCACTTTTGTGGCCATCGTGCTGGCTTCGCTGTTCGTCGATTTCGTCGTCCTGAAAAAGCAGGGCGCGCATGAAATCGGCGTGAAGGAGGCCCTGAACTGGTCGATCATCTGGATCGCACTGAGTTTCATGTTCAACGCGCTGTTTTGGTGGGCCGTGAAGGACACCACCGGTTCGACCGCCGTGGCCAACGAGAAATCTCTGGAATTCCTCACCGGCTATCTGATCGAGAAGTCGCTGGCGGTCGACAACATCTTCGTGTTCCTCTTGATCTTCACCTACTTCGCGGTGCCGCCCGCCTTCCAAAAGCGGGTGCTCATGATCGGCATCATCGGGGCGATCGTGCTGCGCACCGTCATGATTTTGGTGGGCGGCTGGCTGTTGGCCAACTTCCATTGGGTGCTGTATGTGTTTGGCGCCTTCCTGATCCTCACCGGCATCAAGATGTGGTGGGCTGCCGGCAAGGAGAGTGATCTTGAAAGCAACCCCGCCCTGAAGCTGCTGCGTCGCCTGATGCCCGTGAGCAAGGACTTCGACGGCGAGAACTTCTTCACCCTCGAAAACGGCAAGCGCATTGCCACGCCCTTGTTCATGGTGATCTGCCTGGTGGCGCTGACCGACGTGATCTTCGCGGTCGACTCCATCCCTGCGATCTTCGCCATCACCTCGGATCCCTTCATCGTGCTCACGAGCAATGTGTTCGCGATCCTGGGCTTGCGCGCGATGTACTTCCTGCTTTCCGCTGTGGCCTCCAAGTTCCACCTCCTGAACTACGGCCTGGCCGTGATCCTGGTGTTCATCGGCACCAAGATGTGTCTGATCGATGTCTACAAGATCCCGGCGGTCGTCAGCCTGGGCGTGGTGGTGGCCATCCTGGTGGGCACGATGATCCTGAGCGTGCGCACAGCGGGCGGCGGCGCGCGTAGCTCCAATGGCGCCGCATAACCGGATGCATGCAGGGGCTGTCGGTATCTCCCTAAACTTCGCACCCTTGCCATGCATGACCGGACCCTCTGGCGCTCTCGCCACGCGCCTGTGTCCATGCCGATTGAACGCACGCGTGAAGCGGCGTCGCCAGTCCCTCAAACCCAGAAGCCGCGGCTTGTCCGCCTTGTTGCCATGCCCACGATGAAACTGCGCCTGCTCCTGCGCCCTGTTTGCCACGCCACCTTGATGCTGGCGGGGGGTGTCGCGCTGGCACAAGGCCCCGCCCCTGCGGGGTCGAGTCCGCTGCCCCCCCAGGCTGCGACCGCCGCGGCCGCACCGACCGCCAGCGATACCGCGGTCCTCTCCGTGGCCGATCTGGCCGCGTGGGTGCAGCGACACAACCCCCATCTGCGCGCGGCACTCCAAGGGCAGGATGCGGCGGCGGCGGCGGTGACCACCGCATCGGCGCTCCCCAACCCCGAGCTTGAAGCTGGCAGCGGCCAGGCCCGTGCGCGTCTGCCCGGCGCGCAGATCGGCAACCTGGGCAGCTGGGGCATCAGCCAGCGACTGGAAAACCCCTCGATGCGCACAGCGCGCATGGAAGGCGCTCGCCATGGTCTGGAAGGCAGCCGCCAGCAAGTGGCTGCCACCGCCAACGAGTTGGCCGCGCGCGTGCGCCTGCGCGCCTACGAGGTGCTGCTTCGGCAGGAGGAAGCCGCAGCCGCTGGCGATGCCTTGGCCCTGCTCGAGCAGATCCGCGATCGCGTGCGCACCCGCGTGCAAAGCGGCGAAGCGCCCCGCTACGAGAGCATCAAGGCCGACGCCGAAGTGGTGACCGCACGTCAGCGCATGTCAGCGACGCTTCTGGCTGTCGATCAGGCCATGCTGTCCATCGACCAGCTGGCGGCCGGGCGTCTGCCTGCGCGCTGGCGGCTGGCCGCTTCGCTGGGTGATGCCCAGGACCTGCCGTCCATCGAGCAGCTCCAACAAGAGGCCCAGCAAAAAAATCCCGAGTTGTCGGTCCTGCGCGCCGACGTGTCGCGCCAGGAGGCGCGCCTGCGCGAGGCGCGCGCCAGTCGCCTGCCTGGCGTGCAGCTGCGATATGGCGAGTTCCGCGAGGTCGACATTCGTCAGCAGATGGTGGGCGTGAGCGTCTCGCTGCCCTTGCTGGACCAGCGACGCGGTCCGATCGACGAGGCCGCCGCCGAACTGGCGCGGGCCCGCACCCGACTCGAAGGCCGTGGCACCGAGTTGTCGCTGCAAATCCGATCGGCCGGCGCCGCCCTCGAGGCGGCCCGCCTGCGTGTCGATGCGCTCGGACGCGGCGCCTTGCCCGAGGCCGAAGCCGCCCTGCGGGTGGCGCAGGCCGCCTACCGCTTCGGCGAGCGCGGCATCCTGGACGTGCTGGATGCCCAGCGCCTTTTGCGCACCGTGCGCGCCGACCTGATCGACGCGCGCTTTCGCCTGCAGGCGGCAGCGGTGGAACTCGAGTTCCTGGCTGGCCGCTATGCCCCGCCCGATCCGGCGGCCCTGACGCGATGACTCCCATGAAGGATCACCCCCCCATGCACTCCCCCCACAGCCCCCTGACTGGCGTGCACGCGCGCGCCGGCGCCACCCTCCTGATCGCTCTGATGCTGGCCGGCTGCGGCGCGGGCGACTCCAGCAGCCCCCGCGCGGCACCCGCGGCCTCTGCAGCCAGCGCACCGCGCGCCGCCGCGTCCGACCCGATGGTCGTGCGCATACGCCCCGACATGGCCACCCACTTCAAGACCGCTGACGTGCCGATGGCCGACATCGCGATCACCCAGGAAGTGGTGGGCCGTATCGATGCCAACGAGAAGCAAGTGACGCGTATCGGCGCCGGCGTGACCGGACGCATCACGCAGGTTCTGGCCGAAGTGGGTGACTCGGTGCGGTCCGGTCAGACCCTGGCGCGCATTGCCAGCCCCGAACTGACCACCGCCCAACTGGCCTTCCTGCGCGCGCAATCACAGGCCCTGCTGGCCGAACGCGCGGTGGATCGGGCCCGCCAGTTGTTCGAGGCCGACGTGATCGGTTCCGCCGAGTTGCAGCGACGCGAGTCCGAGCTGTCCATCGCACGCGCCGAGTCCCGCGCAGCGAACGACCAGTTGCTCCTGATGGGAATTTCAGCTGAAGGCATACGTCGCCTGGCCGCCAGCGGCGCGCTGCAAGATTCCGCTGCGGTCACGGCCACGCTGGCCGGTGTCGTCACCGAGCGCACCGTGAGCCAGGGTCAGGTGGCGCAGCCCGGTGATCCGATGTTCACGGTGGCCGACCTGTCCAGCGTGTGGGTGATCGGCGCCCTGCCCGAACAGACCGCGCGTACTGTGGGCGTAGGCCAGGCGGTGGAAGTGACCGTGCCCGCGCTCGAAAACCGCAAGCTCAAAGGCAAGGTGGTGTTTGTCAGCGACACGGTGTCGCCCGATACCCGTACCGTCACCATCCGCACCCAGGTGGACAACCGCGACCGGCAATTGAAGCCGCAGATGCTGGCCACGCTGCGCCTGGTGGGCCCGGCGGTACGCCAGCCCGCGGTTCCGGTGGCCGCCGTGGTGCGCGAGAGCGACCGCGACCACGTCTACGTGAAAGAAAGCGACAGCGCCTACCGGCTGGTGCCGGTGGAGCTGGGCCCTGCCACCCAAGACGGTCTGCGCCCCGTGATCAAGGGCTTGACAGCCGGTACCCCCATCGTGGTGGAAGGTGCCTTCCACATGAACAACGAGCGCAAACGCTCTGAACTCGAGTGAGCCTCTTATGAAGGAAATCCGCGCCATCGTGCGCCCGAACCGACTGGACCGCCTGCGCGAGGCGATGCGCGCCATCCCCAACTTCCCGGGTATGACGGTCTTCAAGGCCGAAGGCTTTACCGCGCCGGCGGCCATCTCCAAGCGCACCGTCAAGGACGAACTGACCGACTTCACGCCCAAGCTGATGGTGTGCGTGCTGTGCGAGGACGCGATGGTGGACACCCTGCGTCAGGCCC
>JACCDI010318552.1_pt1 | contig 11419 bp, 4 predicted proteins | sample 7442791 | NCBI WGS metagenome assembly JACCDI01 (sample SAMN15323434, study PRJNA562643) | freshwater metagenome | isolation source: river surface water | place: USA:Blue River Watershed | collected 2017-08-15
CAGCATTGGTGCTTGGCACAGAACCATCGGAGGCAACCCAAGAGACCACTACGGAAAGGACTGATGTTCCAGTTCCGCCGATCATCGCGCGCTGGTCAGCTGAATCGGTTAGCAAACTGATTGAGATCGGCACCGTCGAATTAAGTGCTCCGGCGGGAATTGAAATGGATGCGCCGTTACTTCCGCTACTAAAAGAATACAGCTGATCGATGGTTGCATGGGCATAGAAAGGCTGACCCATACTTACAAGATCATTGGTATCGATTCCGACTAGTGAAGTACTTAGAAGTGCAACTGTCACCGTGGTTGTCTCGGTGTGTGAATTGAAGTTGGTAGTAACTGCAGACGTCATACCAATTGGACAAGTTCCAGCGCCAAAGAGTGAAATTACTCCGGATGAGGGGTCAACGGTGCAAATTGAACTTGCCGCACTTGTTGCAAAAGTTAGCGCGCCCGAACTCGAGCTAGTAGTTACGGTTGGAGTATCCGTAGCTCCTGGACGCAAGATTGCAACATTAGAGTTTGGGTAGGTCAGCACAAGCGTTGGCGTTACACGATTGATTGTCAGATCTGCTGCAACGAAGGAAATTGCATACTTTGGATTGTTAGTCGTTGTTAGCGCACCTTGTTGAATTTGATATGTGCCAGCATCATTGCCTGCTGCTCGTGAAAGAGATCCAGTAAGGGCATCACCAAGTAATAAGGAGCCTGTCGTTATCGAGTAAGTAAAGGTTGGATCTGATAGACCGTAGGACTTGGACTTAGCATCTGCTGTCACCGTAATCGCTCGTGGATTAACCGCAAAATTTTGAGAAACTTGGCTGGCCGCTGCGGTGTTTGCATCACCAGACTGGTTAGCGTTAAGAACACATGTTCCGACGCCAAGCAAAGTGATGATGCTTCCGCTAGTTCCAGAAGTCGTACATATTGTTGACGACCCGGAAGTAAAGACCACGGTTAGTAGCGCTGATGAAGAAGCTGAAACAGTAAACGTTTCACTTGAATAACTCTTCGCAGACAGTGATCCAAAAGTTATTGTCTGACTTGCAAGTCCAATTGAAAAAGAGACCACATCCGTTCTTGCAAAGTAATTAGTATCCAAGGTTCGTGTCACCGCCACAACACAGGTTCCTGCAGTCGTGTATGTGAGTGTTGAACTAGATACCGAACAACCGACCGTTGTGTTTGAAACATCTAAGGCGTATTCGTAGGTTCCTGTACCGGAGCCACCGGAACCCGTGAGTGAAACCGTCTTATTGCTTGGGTTATAAGCGGCGCTAAGTGAAGAGAGGCTGACGGCCGTTTGCGTGGCCTTTGTTATTGCAAATGTCGCTGAAGCTAACGTGATTGTGTAATTGGAGTTTGCAAGCGTTCCGATTGTGATCGAGTAATCACCAACCAAAGTGCCAGTGTAGGCAAGTGCACCCGTTAGAGCATCTGAGCCAACGAGTGCACCAGAGGTGATCGAGTAGGTGATAGTGGGGTTGTTGGCCCCATAATATTTAGATTGTCCTGCAGTAGGAGTCACTGTAATCGCTGGTTTTACAGAAGTCGGAGTTAGCGCACTAGCTGTAACCCCAGAAAAATCAGCGGAATTTGTGGGAGCCAGAACTGCAGTAAGTGAATATGAAGTAACGCCGCCAGGAATCCATGCACACTGTGCGGTAATCGTAGAAGAGCCAGTCGTAGCCACATTTTCACAACCAGGAATATTGGTTCCGCTACTTTTGAACGTAACGGTTCCAGGAACAGATGCTATAGCTGTAATGGTGTCTATGGATCCGTACGTTGGTGTTGCATTTGCCAAGGTAAGTGACAAGCTGGTGGTCGCCTTTGAAACTGTCATGCTTGCAGTCGCAGAAGTATCAAGTGAGTAATTAATCGCCAGCCCACCAGTACACGAAATGGTCAAAGGTGAAGCATCAACGCCCGTTGATGTTGAATAGGCGGCATTTGTACAAACTGGTGCAGTTAGACCCGTAGTAAATGAAGAGCTAGAAGCATTCTCACTGTTAACAAATCCTTGATAAGTGAAGCTATATGTAGGGACGGATGCGCCCACAGTAACTGTCTTGCTATCCGGAATTACATTTAATGGCGCTTTTGTAATTTCTAAAGAAAAATTGTCGCCTGACGTTGAGGTTAGATGATTTGTGTCTCCTGAATACGTTGCAGTAATTGGTGAGTAGGTGCCGACTGAGGGTTTCCAAGTTGAACAGACTGCCACGCCACTTACTAGGTTTACAGAAGAGCATCCCGTGATGGGAGTGCCGTTACTTGCAAATGAAATAGTTCCAGTAGCGCTTGATGGTGAAACTGTGGCTGTTTCATATACGGTGGTGCCATATGTAACAGCCGAGTGAGAGTTAACCAATGTTGTTGTTGTGCTTGCCTTAAGAAATGTAAACACCAAAGTGGATGTGGTTGAGTTGTAATTTGTTGTAGCCGCTTTCGTTGCTGTAACCGTGCAAGTCCCAGAAGTTGAAGCAGTCAGGGTCGCTGAAGCTGTTGCGTTACTCAATGTGCAGCCCGTAGCAGTCAAATTAGTTACAGAATATGTGACTGCACCGCTATCAGTTCCGCCAGTGGTAGAAAAGGTGGGTACCGCTGTGTATGCAGTTCCATTCCACGTAGAAGTTGATGTAACTTGTGAAGCTACAAGATTTGCTTGATTGGCTTTGCTCAATGGAATAGTTAGCGTGGATGAAGTTGCTGCTGCGTACGTGCTGTCAGCTGCAATCGTCGCTGAAACTGTGCAATTGCCCGAAGCGCCAGTCGCTTTAAGAGTATTTCCAGTGAATGTGCAACCTGAATTCGCTGTGTACGTAATCGCACCTGAACCAGATTTCCCTGAAGTAGTCAGCGTCGCCGTCTCGTCGTAACTCATGCTGCTTTTTGAAGAAGCAAGATTAATAGTTTGAGAAGTTAACGGTTGCGCGTAAGTAATAACAAGGATTCCTGCTTTTCCGTATCCACCCAATGAACCTGCACCGTTTGCACCACCACCGCCGGATCCGATACCTGAAGCATTTCCGCCGCCGCCACTTCCGGCTCCATTTCCGCCCCCACCTGTTCCGCCCGCACCACCTGAACCAGGACTTGTCGCAGCGCCTCCGCCACCAGCACTGTAAATGTCAGCACTCGACGAGGTAGTTGTTACCGCACCAGTTGTGGGGTTGATAAGAATGGCCAAACCTGCACCACCTGCACCACCGTTGTTATTGGCATTTCCTTGTGTGCCTGCTGTACCCGCTCCGCCACCGCCACCAGCTCCACCAAGCCAACCATCACCTGCAGCACCATTATTTCCGTACCACGTTGTTCCTGTCACGGGAGTTCCAGATGTGACCTGCCCTGCTCCTCCTCTTCTATGGCCACCGCTACCTGAACCACCATTACTGCCATTATTACCTTCGTTTGCACCGCCGGCACCGCCGATGGATGTTAACGTTGTAAATCCTGATCCAGAAATGGATGAGGAACCACCATCGCTTCCTCTTTGGCCGGCAGTAGTCGGAGCTCCACCCGCGCCAATAGTTATGGAATATGTTGTTCCAGGTGTAACTGTCCGGTCATTTCCTATCAACACACGACCGCCGCCTCCGCCACCGGCATATAGGTTACTTCCACCAGCACCGCCACCGCCAACCAAAACGAGATTTACCTTGGTGACTCCAGTAGGCGCAACCCAAGAATTCGTTGCTGTTCTGATTTTTAAAATGCAAAGGCCAGATGCAGATGAATCCGTAACGTCGCTCGTTGATGCCAGCGCTGTGGTGCAAGGACCAGCAATTGCTGCTGGCATTGGAGCTACTATCGAGATAACTAAAGAGCTAAATACGGACCAAATTAAAACTTTGTGAATCGAAGTCGATTTTTTGCCCTTTAGTAGCATTACTTCTTTATCCCGTCGATACGGTAACTAACTGCAACATATTTGGATCCTGGAGCAGCTTTTGGAGCCTTTGTTGCTGGATAAATTACAATTGATGTCTTGAGAGTTTTGTTGGTTTTTTTCATCTGCGCACAAACAGCAGTTGCCTGGCTCTTTGCAAGCGCAGTTGCTTTCTTAATTGTCGTGTTCTTCGTATAGGTATAACCAATACAAGATACAGCTGCGCCATTTCTTAGAGACTTAACGTAAGTCTCCAGATATGCGTTGTCGAAAGCGCTCAATTTGAGTCTTGGCGAGACCGAGTAAAGAGTGACTCCGGGTTTCATGGTTAGGGCTGCGCGCGCAATATCGTCCGCTGCTTTCTTTGCTGCGGCTGCTTTCAAATCCTCTTCAGCTTTCAGTTTTGCGACTCGAAGTTCTTCAGCAATTCGTAATTCTTCTGCGGCTTTTTCTTGCGCAGCTTTTAGCGTTGCAGCCGCTTGTGCTTCTGCATCTGCCAGTTCCTGGGCGGCTTTTATTGCGGCAGATTCAATAGCGTCGGCGGTAGCTTTATCTTGCATAGCCTTCAACTCGGCAGCGGCCTTATCTGCTGCTAACTTCGCTTGCGCTGCTGCAATCGCAGCTGAGTTATCAACTGCTGCTGAAGTCGAAGCACTCGCTATGGGGGCAGAAACTACTGGGTTGATGACAAGGAGAACTGGATCCTCAGTAATCAAAGTCGTGACCGAGCCATCTGCGGTAGCTGTACCTAATAGGGTGCTCTGGTTTCCGATGATGCTATAAATTTTTGCGCCAGATTTAATTGAAGGATTTGTCAGCGTGACGGATATTGCTTTGCCTGTGTTGGTAACCGGAACAGAACCATCGGATGCAACCCATGAGACAACTACTGAGAGAACTGAGGTTCCCGTCCCACCGATCATGGCTCGCTGATCAGCTGAATCCGTCAACAAACTGATTGAAATTGGAACGCTTGGGTCAAGTGTTCCTGCAGGAATTGCGACGGATGCGCCATTGCTTCCGCTGCTAAATGAGTATGACTGATCAATCGTGGCATGAGAGAAGAAGGGTTGTCCCATACTTACTAGATCATTGGTATCAATGCCTACACGGGATGAACTTAAAAGTGCACCCGTGACTGTTGTGGTCTCGGTGTGAGCGATGAAGTTTGTAGTCAAAGCCGTTGTCATTGACACCGGGCAACTACCAGCGCCTAGAAGTGAGATAACACCAGTTGTTGCATCAACCGCACAGATTGAGTTTGCTGCCGATGTCGCAAAAGTGAGTGCACCCAAGCTAGAACTTGTTGTAACGGTTGGAGTATCTGTAGCCCCTGGCCGCAAGATCGCAACGTTTGAATTTGGATAACTTAAGACAAGAGTGGGTGTTGCTCTCGTGATGGATAGATCAGCTCCAACGAAAGTGATTGCATATTTTGGATTATTTCCAGTTGTAAGCGCACCTTGTTGGATTTGATAAGTGCCAACATCAGTACCTGCGGCTCGAGTTAGTGCCCCGGTAAGTGAATCACCGAGTACGAGTGAGCCAGTTGTGATGGAGTAACTAAAAGCTGGATCTGAAGATCCGTAGACCTTACTTTTCGCATCAGCTGTTACCGTTATTGCGCGAGGATTGACAGTGAAGTTCTGAGTAACTTGGCTTGCAGCTGCCGTATTTATATCTCCCGCTTGATTGGCGTTGATCACACAGGTGCCAACCCCGAGAAGAGTTACGGTATTGCCATTGGCGCCTGAGGTAGTGCACACAGAAGTCGAACCTGAGGTAAATGCAACGGTCAGAGATGCGGAAGTGGTTGCAGAAACTGTGAAGGTATCACTTGAGTAGCTCTTTGCGGAGAGTGAATTGAAGGTAATTGATTGGCTAGCAAGACCTATGGAGAATGAAACGGCATCTGTTCTTGAAAGGTAGTTGTTATCAGCTGATCGGGTAACTGCAATGACACAAGTACCAGCAGTTGTATATGTAAGAGTTGTACCCGTGACAGAACATCCCGGTGTTGTGTTTGAAGGATCTAAAGCGGTGAGGTAGCTACCCGTTCCTGTGCCGCCTGTTCCAGTCAGCGCCACCGTTTTGTTACTTGGGTTATATCCAGAACTTAGCGAAGAAAGTGTCACAGCCGATTGTGTGGCTTGTGTAATCGCAAAGTTTACCGAAGCTAGGGTGATCGTGTAATTGGAATTCGCGAGCGTTCCAATTCCAATTGTGTAAGACCCAGCATTTGAACCGGTAAATGTAAGTGCTCCGCTCAATGCATCTGATCCAACAAGTGCTCCGGATGTGACCGAATAGGTGATGGTTGGATTATTCTCGCCATACACCTTTGATTGACCGGCTGTTGGTGTAACTGTGATTGCAGCCTTGGCGGCAGATACAGTCATAGTTGTAGTTCCACCAGAAACAAAATTAGTCGTATCGTTAGGTGTGAAAGTTGCCGTGATTATTGAATTACCATTGCCAACTACCGTCGCCGAACTTGAGCTAATTGTGACAACTGAAGTTGTTGCAGAAGAATATGTAAAGGTTCCAGGTGTGCTTGGTGTTGGTGCGGTTAGAGAAAAGGTTTCGCCATAAACTTTAGAAACGCCCGCCCAAGTAAATGTTGGGGCTTGCTTGGCCACAGTAATGGCCGTAGAAATTGAGCTTGCTGCAAGATAGTTCCCATTTGCTGCCTTGGTCGCCGTCACCCAACATGTTCCCGCTCCTGACGGTGTAAGAGTCGATCCCAGCACATTGCATGGTCCTGAATCCACTACGTAGGAAACACTGCCCGATCCATCTCCACCTGAGGTGGCCAATGTAAGAGTGGATCCAAAGATCACATCGGTCGAAGTTATAGTCAACGTTGTTGGTTGTGTTCTTTGCTGGACTGTTGCAACCATTGAAGTGGTCGAACCCGAAACGAAATTAGCAGAAGCGGTCGGTGTGAATGTTGCAGTGATAGTTGACGTTCCAGCACCAGCGACTGTAGCTGTGCTTCCACTCAATGAAAGCACTGATGGTGATGAGGATGAGTAAGTGAAAGATCCTGGAGTGCTTGGAGTTGGGGCATTAAGGGAGAAATTTGCATCGCCGTATGTTTTTGTTACACCGCTCCAAGTGAAAGTCGGAGTTGCCTTACCGACGGTAACCGTCATTGTGGCCGTGCCGCCAGAAATATAATTTGCAGTATCGGTGGGAGTAAACGTTGCTGTTATTAATGAGGAACCGGCGCCTGCGACGGTTGCCGTGCTTCCACTAATTGAAATTACCGAAGCAGTCCCTGACGTATAGTCGAATGTTCCCGGCGTATTTGAAGACGGTGGGGTCAACGCGAAACTTGTATCTCCGAAGGTTTTTGTGACTGCACTCCAGGCTCCGAAAGTTGGAGTTAACTTTTCGACCGTGATGGTCATTGTGGCTGTGCCGCCAGAGATGTAATTAGTTGTATCGGTTGGAGTAAATGTTGCCGTAATTACCGATGAACCTGCTCCAACTACCGAGGCGGAATCGCTACTCACCGAAATTACGGAAGTGGTTGCAGAAGAATAGGAAAAAGTTCCTGGCGTACTTGATGTTGGAGCAGTAAGAGGGAAATCAGAATCCCCAAATGCTTTGGTGATTGTGCTCCAAGATCCAAAAGTAGGCGTGATTTTACTTACCCGCGTTGTGCTGGACGACGTTGTTGATGCACTGCCACCGCTATTAGTTACCGTAACGGTTGCAGAAATTGCAGCTCCGATATCCGCTGAAGTGAGTGTGTATGTTGACGATTGGGCTCCACTAATTGGACTTCCATCTCGATTCCAAACATATGAAGTTGTCGGCGTCGGTAGGCCGGTTATGCCACTCGGAGATGCCGTTAGCGTCTGTGCATAGGTTGGGCTTCCGCTCAGACTTGCGCCGCTGATGGTAGGCGCAAGCGCCGCAATTGGGCCGAAGTCAACAGTCGTCGAACTTGCACTACCTGCATTGTTTGTTGCCGTAGCTGTAACAGTGATCTTGGTGCCAATATCTGCTTCTACCAGGGTGTAGTTTCCTGATGTAGCACCCGATATTGCTACGCCATCTCTTTTCCAGACACGGGAGATTATTCCAGAGGCAGTTACGTTACTTGTCAAAATTTCTTGGGCTACTGCAGTTCCAGAAATTGTATTCGTCGTAATACTCGGTGGAGAGACTGCCGTTCTGGCTGACAACATACTGCTTGCACTAGAAACTAAATAACCACTCGAGGCATTTGCAGTGATTGTAACTTTGTAAGGAGTATCACCTGAGAGCCCGCTGATATCAGAACCGCTTACATAGTTGTCAACGGTCTTGACCAAAGTGGTCCCGTTATCTTCATAAACCTTAGCCGTGTAGGTTTGCCCAACTGCAGCGATTTTTGCCATCACCTGAATTGGGCTACCGGTCAAACATCCCGATATGAAGTTTCCGTAAGGATCAAATTCGCCTGAACAGCCAAATACATTTGAGTTGTAATACTTAACCCGATTAAGAGTGGGAGTTGAATTGAAAGTGGCGAGCGATAGCGTGCCTTCTGATCCCCTTCGTTGCAGGGCTACTAAACCGTCTGTTACTCCTATAGCACCATCGCCGTTCGCTGCAAGGCCATCGGATGGGACGGCGTTGACAAAGTCATATGAGGCCGAAGTTCTGACCACAAGTCCTGTGCCGTTGTAATATGCGATCGACGTGCCCTTAGCTGAAAAATCATAACCAGTTGGATTTGCTTCAATTACATATGGTGTCGAGAAATTTTGGCTCTGTTTCCATATTTGCAATTTCGATGTCAAGGCAATCACGTTGCCCTGTCCGTCCGTGCTTATTGCACAAGAATTGATCACACAAAGAGCTGTGTCTGTTGAAATTGCGCTTTCGGTCCATGGCCCTGTACCGAGTGTTCCATTTGTTCGCGAGAGCTTGTAAATACCCGATCTGCCAATAGTTAATATATTATTTTGTGGGTCAAGTCCTATTGCAATAAATGCTCGTGGCGAAGATACCAATAACGTTTCTGCCGAGTAATCTAAAGTTGAATTCCTGGTTCGAATATAAATATTTGTCTGACCATTCTGATTTGCGTAAAGCAAATTTCCTGCGCTATCAATCGCAAGAGATGCCACATTCGATCCTGATTGAGTGGAACCACTAGTAGTAGCACTAACCAGCGACCCATAGTTGGCCGAAAATTTAACTTGAATAGTTCCAGCAGCACTACCTGCCCCAGCAGATATTGCTAAAGGATCAGGCAATTGCACATTAGCTGAAGCTATCGGCATAGGTATGAGCAAACTAAAAATTAATCCCGCCAAAGAGCCGATGACTACAGATTTAGTTAACGCGCCTGCATTACCCAAAAGCGATCTCGACATGCTGGGAGAATATTCATCACCATGTGGCTGATTACGTATCTGTCACAGATTAAAGAATTGACTTGGAATTGCTCAACTTTTCTTCCTGATTGAGGTAACACTTGTGACAGCAATCCCTTGGTGCCTTGTATACATGTGACACTATTAGCTATGAATTCAACACGAGTTATTTATGTAGAAAATGACTCAGCGCTGCGCCAATTTCTTCAAGTATCGCTTGAACAAGATCCTGAACTGGAACTTATAGGTTCTTATTCGAATGCTATTTCAGCCCTTAATCGAGCCGTAGTAAAGAAAGCTGATGTAGCACTAATCGACTTTGGGCTAGATACCGATGGGCTTAACGGAATTGAGCTCGGAATTGCCCTGCGTGAGATCAATGAATACATCGGAGTTGTTATCTACTCGCAATTCAACGTTCGCAAGATGGTCAACCGAGTTCCTCCAAGCATGCGTAATGGCTGGTCATTTTTCGAAAAAAATGGCGAGATGTCTGGAGCGGATTACGCCAACATTCTGAAGGCGACCGCTGTTGGAAAGGGCAATTGGGAGGACTTTTTTCCTTCAGGTTCTGAAATTGCAGATCCGAATCTGAGTCTTTATCATGAGTTAACTGCGCGTCAGCGATCGATAATCTCTTTGTTAGCTCAAGGTATTTCAGTTCAAGAGATTAGCCAACGACTTGACCTCACCTATGCGTATGTTCGCAAAGAACTTTCTAGAGCTTACGACACCTTATTGCCAAATGCAGCAGAGGGCGAAGATCTAAAGACGCTAGCAATTCTGAAGTACCTGCAGTTAGTGAAGACTCTCTGATGTTGTCCCTCATCTTGAAGTTTAAGAACTATCTTGGGCCTTACAACTATCGTCCAGGATTCATTTATTTCACTATTTTGATCTTCTATATCGCAAACTTGCGCACTTACACATTCGATTACCAATATGGAATGGATCGAATTAACTTTTTCTTTGTAGGTCTCTTTACCTATGCAGTTTTAGGACTTCCCCTTTATCTGACTTTGAAACTCTCACGGGTAATATGGAATTCCAAGGAGAAGAAATTTGGAGCATATCTACTTGAGCTGCTGCTTGGTTCACTGATTACCCTTCTAGCCCAGATCTCAGGCCAGAAATATTTGATTCCGCTAATTGGAACGGTCGACTTCCTTCGTGTTGGTGTGTTCTTTGGGGAACTTGTTACGCGCTTTATGTTCGCAATTGTTTTTATTGCGATCACACATAACCGCTTAAGAGTTTTAGGTGAAAAAATTGATCACATTTCAAACCTAAATAACGAGTTGAATGATCGCTATGCAAAGCTCGTTGAAACCGACGAAGAGATTCGTTCGCATGCATCGCAACTTCTACATGATCGAATTCAATCGAAATTGATGCTGGCTGGCGCAAAGCTAACGCGGCTTTCTGAAGTATTTACAGAGGAAGGCAGACTAGGAGTGCAACCAGTAATTAAAGAACTCGAACATATACGCTCAATTGATGTGCGAGAAGTTTCTCAACTTTTAACTCCAAACATCGCTGGTGAGGGGCTAATTGGGAGTTGTGAGAATCTGAAGAGCGAATTTTCGGGCGATGTAGATTTTAAAGTTGAAATTTCCCAAAAGGTCGAGGATTTGAATGACGAATTAAGGCTTGGTATCTACCGAATCATCGAACAAGGTGTAATCAACTCGATTAAGCATGGACCAGCTTCAAGAATTTTAATTCGCGTATTCGAAAAGTCTCAAAGCGAACTTACCGTTGAAATCATTGATAACGGTCCGGGAAGTAAAGCAATTGGTTCTGGTAAAGGCTCTGTAATTATCGATGCCTGGCTATCAATTCTGGGAGGTAGCAAAGAGATTGAAACGAAGCCAGGAAGCGGCTTCACTTTGCGCGTTTACCTGCCGCAAAATTAATTAGTTAACAGTCTCCGTCAGAATTGAGACACGATTATTAGCGACAGATAAGAAGCCGCCCTGTACGTTGAATTCCTTTGTTGTTCCATCTACTGCCTTGATGCTGACGGCACCATCGACTAGTACGCCAAACAAAGGTGAGTGATCTGGAAGGACACCAAGGTCTCCTTCAGTTGTGCGAGCAGAAACGAAAGTTGCCTGCCCGGACCACACCTGTTGTGTTGGCGATACTA
>JACCDI010045966.1_pt1 | contig 11418 bp, 9 predicted proteins | sample 7442791 | NCBI WGS metagenome assembly JACCDI01 (sample SAMN15323434, study PRJNA562643) | freshwater metagenome | isolation source: river surface water | place: USA:Blue River Watershed | collected 2017-08-15
ATGCCTCATCCCTCCACATTTTTGCTATCTCCAGCAGCATTGTTGACGTTGTTGTTTTGTTCTTAGTTGGCAACAGCCTGTCCTGTCCTCTTGAAATTTTGAGGACAAATTTGAGGACATAGGACATGACTGGAACATGGCCTTAAAATGTCCCAGGAAAATTTCGGAAAAAGTTCCATGACCCCAAAGTCATTTGAGGACATATGCCATTATGAGATATAATGTAAAACTTCAATAACACATAAAAAGTTAAAAATAAATAAAAATTATATTTTTACTCTATTTGATGAGATCTATCCAAAAATGCAATAAAAAAATATAAGGTGGTGTAAAAAAGTTCTTACTGTGCACTAGTCAGTATTATAATCATCACTACCCCAAACTTTTTCCTCTCTGCTACAAGGTTCAGTCATTTCAATCAGAATTCCTTTACTCTGTTGTTTTAGTTGAATTAATGATATTGCTAAAATAAGAGGTAAATTTTTATTCTCAACTCCTACATTACACACTCCAAAAATGGCTCAACCTCAATCCCTTCCTCAAACCCATCCAATTTTATTCTTGCCAATGTAAAAGGTAATGTTATCAGCATTTGGTTAGTCAAATACAGTGTCTTTACACTTATTTACAAACATGGCCTTGGATGCAGCATCATTCTTTTTGTGCCTTTCCTTCTCCCATTCTTCAGTCCAACCCTTGATCCTTTGCGTTATCATGGGTTCCTTGAGTTGAGCAGTATCAATACTACAGTATTCAAGCTCGAAATTAAATCTGAAACAAAAAAATTATGATTCTGATAACAACTTTTTTGATCAAAAAGGTACTTACTTCAAATCATCATCACCAAACACAGCATAGTTGGGGTCATTTGATGAATCCAAATTTCTCTGTAGTCGATCCTCCTCAAGCATTGCCAATGTGTACAAAATGGTCCTTTTGTCCAGTGATTCGCCACCAATATTTGCCCTCTTCCCATTCTTAATGGTCTTCACACTGCTCCAAGACCGCTCTGTGGACCTTATTCCAAGATGCTTTGAGGTAGTTTGACATGCCACAAAACCAAGTAACTCAGTTAATGGAAGAGAATGAATTTCACACCACAAGTCAGATTGGCCAGAGCGGGCATCATCATTTTCAAAGCAACTTGAACAATAACTGTAAGGGCCAGTTCTGTAAGTGAAGTTTTTAATTTCTTTCCAAAAATATCAATAATTTCATCAATTTTTTGCTCCCCACTTTCTTATTTGGACATGGAGGATATTGAAGCAGTGAAACCACCTCATCTGCCAACTTCCTGAGGTCACCATTGTCAGTAATGAGGCATTCCATGCAGTCAGCTTTGATATCAGGTTGAAGAGAAGGAGCTCATGCAGTCATTACATATGCATGATTTAACCTATTGTTTCACTTGTACCAGGCAAAACAAACTACATCTCCAAAAGTGACCTCTTCATCATTATTGTCATCACTGAAGAAGTTCACAAAATCATTAGGCTTTGTTGAAAAATTTTAAAAATTCTTACCTCAATTACTTGTTTTTCCTTTCTGTATTTGTTTTGCCAAAAGCTTCATCCAGTTCTTGCTTGCAGTCAGATCAAATCACTTCCCTCATTGATCCAATCAGATCCTTGTTTAGAAGCAGTTGTGACTCAAGCAACGCTTCATCCGCTTGCTTGACCAAGAACAAGATTTCACCCATTTCAAGGTTGTTGGAATCACAGTATCTCAAAACTTTCAAGGCAGGGAAAACAGCACAGAGAAGACTATAAGTTGCCTTCTAGAAAACCTCATCCTTCATGTCATAGACAGCATCTGCCACCTGATCATTTTTTGCAAGACTTAAAAAATGAGTTGTGGATGGTTGCCATTAATGCCAGCTTCTGACATAAAACTCTGCTCATTTCATAGAACCATGTTACAAATCTGGTTCCTGCACCTTGCAGTAAACCAATTGTTTTCATTATTGAACATAGTAGCTTGAGCAATGAATTCAGCATATATTCCATGGCTTGCGCCAGACCCAAATGCATTGTTGAGTTTGCAGCACTTGGCAACAAGGAACTACAAAATATGTTAGTAAAATAAAGTAAATAAAAAAATATTTAGGACTAACCTGTATTGGTTTGAGTTTGGTGACGTTTCTGAAAAACAAGGGCAAGGCATGTTCCCCTCCATTAAAGCAAACTGCTTGAGGGTATGTTGTACAAAAAATTATTCCAGCTGTTTGAACATTTTATGCACCATCAAAGAAGAAACAATCATTCAGTTGTCTGTCTTGATCTATTTTGTTCACTTTTTTGAAATTGGTCCATAATATATTTTGCATCTTTCCTCTCTCCATCAATCATGTGTTTTTCAGTCTACAATGGACACAACCATTGGAGGGGTATTCCCACAGAGGAAAAGGATGTTCAAATGAGGCATCCACTTTATTTTTGCTCCATCACCTAACAACCCAAGACCAAGCACCTCTGCATCCTGAAGGAGTTTTGCAATGTTTTTGTTGTATGTCACCTGAAAGTTTAACAACAATTCACCTTCATTATGTTAGATTTGGAGTATTACTAAACTAAAGAACAAAAAGTTTTTCATATCTAATTTTTTTCCTTGCTGGTGGCCTCAACCCACCCCCAACCAGCTGTGCCTGCTTCAACATATGTTTCAACCTTGTGGACTCCACTACTATGTCTGCAATATTCTCACAGTGGAAGTAATCTGCTATCAACATTTGTAGCTGGGCATCATTAATCCTGCAAATATCACTGGACATAGCTTCATCAAATCTTGGATTGTTGTCTATCCTTTATTCAAAGAGGGGCACAACATAGGGGGGCTTCTGGAGGTCACCAATGCCCAGGCCATGGAGCTTTGCAAGTCCTTAATTGTTTTGACTGAATCTTGGTGGACTCGCTTTTTCCAACTTTTTGAGAGCTCATTCTATCAAAGAGGTGTTGGTAGAGTTTTCCACATCATCATCTATTTTCCCCAAGCACGGCTTCATGTGCATCCCTGGCTGCTGGAGGAGGTGACCAATCATTTTCATAGTATGCACTTCAGGCCAGATGATTCCATGTCATAGGTAATTCATCTTGGGCACCATACCACTTGGAATTTTTCTTTGTGGTCATATTTAAATATTCTCTTTGGGGGGGTTTTGATTGTGGTATGCTTGGTAACAACATGTTTCAGTAATACTGGAAGTTAACCTAAAGATATATCATGATGGTTAATAGAAAAAAATACAAGATGAATATTTAAGATTTAAAACATTAAAAAGTGAAAAATAAGTAGTAATTAAAAAATGAGGTATAAAACAAAAATTAATAGTTACCTTGCTTTGTAGGGCTGCATGGCTTTGGTGGTATTGTTGATAGTTCAGCTGATTTTTTGTGATGTTATTTTTTTGGAGGGTTTCTATCATGGATGTTGACCACCTACCGTCCACCCATTGTTGTTTTTTCATGGCAGCTGCACAACAATGACAGACAAGCCAGTCCAAGGCTATACATTGTCAGCCCATTTTTCATTTAGCTTTTGTGACAAAGAGCAAAGGTTTTAGGGATTACCACAATTTGAATTTATAAAGATCAATTTGAACAAAAAATGAAAAAACGAAAAAATTTAATTTTGCTGGGATTAGAGGGGAACATGGTGGGAGAAGGATAAGAGATGCATCACAATGCATTTTTTGAGTGCACCATGGAAATCTTTCATTGGCACCTCAATTTTTCAATTTTGGAATTGATACTGGTGTTGCAATTTCAAAAATAGAATTTAAGAACAAAATTTTTGACATAGGAATCAAACAAATCTTCCAAAGATTAAGTTGGAAGATTTGGATGATTTGCAAGTTTTTTGGTTACAGGTGGAAGTGAGGACACATGTCTAATTGTATGGACAGCAATCTGACATGTCTGTGTCCTGAGGACATGGCCGGGGCGTGACTGGGACATTTTGAACTAAGATTTCATTCATAGACAATCAAAAATACCTTTGTTAGAAATTAAACTTATAGGCAAAGCCAAGTGAACACAGATGTGGGGCTATCCTGGGGTGGCATATATATGCCAAACAACATCACTACCCTTTCCAAGACAATCTACATTTGGAATTGCTAACTGCAATGGCCTGCAATGGGGGCTGGGCATAGTGACTTGTGGTTGATAGTATAACCATATGTCTGTGCCAAAAATTGGGAGAGGAATAAATTTTTGGGCATATGATTAGATGTGAATTTATATGGTACAATACAATACTGTCATTTAAATAATGATAAAAGTATAAAATATTAATTTACTTGTCTGGAAGACAATTGAATGGTAATGGTTTTTTTGCAATTTGTTTTTTGTATTTGGACATAAACGAATGATGAACTATCACTGTTAATAGTGGTGATAACTATTGGTAATAATAAGAGTGTCAGTTTATTTTCACCTTATTGTAATAATATATGTTACAGTGGTAATATGGTCATATACCATCACACTTAACAATGGTGATAGTTAACCGTCACCATGATTTTAGTCTGGGAACAGGCAATTGAAATCTTGAAGGTCATCAAAATAATGCCAAAAATCCTCTATCTTCTTGTTGTATGGAGGGGTCAGACATTGGAATGACAATGTTCTTCAGCAATTTATTTTATTGTAATGTGGACACACATGACTCAGGAAATAACTGTGATAGTTAACTATCACAGTTATGATCTGTTTTTGTTAACTATCACAGTTATGATCTGTGATAGTTAACTATCATAGTTATTATATGTGATAATTAATGGTAATAATTAACAGTCAATGTGATTATGTATTTGTATATGTCATTATCTTGAATGACAGTAATTTTAACTGGCACATGTATCTTCTGTGATAATAATTATCACACTTATTATTGGCAATAGATAACTATAACAATTAATATCTGTGACAGTTATCTATGAGATTAGCTAAAGGCAACTCCCCTTACAGCCAATTGAGATCCAATCCCTGCTCAACTTTTCTGTTAATTTTTTTAAGTGCAAACCCTGTGAGAAGGTATTTTTGTCCATCATGGCACCCTTTTTTTGAATTAACCGCTTTTACCTAACCCATCAGAAATGTCTAAGAGGCCCTAGATCCGCAAAACCCTAGTATTTTGGGGTACCAACCCCAAAATTCTAGATTTTTGCTTGAACATAAATCAAGTGTTTGTTGGTACAGTTTGGAGCTTCTCACTTAAGTTGTGAACCATGTGAGAAGCTTGCATCAAAATTTGTATCAATGGAAAAAAACTTGAGATTGGATTGCATTGTTATCAATCACCATTATTTTTATAGTCATACCGCTCCAAACTATGCGACCATATACCTGACCAAATGCATGTCCCAGATAGGAAAAAATAGTTTGTTACATGTGATTTTTCTGGTATATTTTTTTCATAGAGAAGATATCTTCAATTAATGAGATGCATTTGGTTGGATTGCTAAAAAATCCAAATGCACCCCCTACATTTGGTTGGACCAAGAGCACCAACCAAATTCAATCTACATGATTTTTATACTAGGTTCTCCAATCACAAATATTTTGTGCCGCATGCATTAGAAGATAAATTTTGCTGGCCTCCAATGGGCTTTTTGGAATGATATGGACCATGCTGTCATTGCTTTCTCTCCAACAATATATACACAGATAGAATAAATCATACATGGCTACAAGGAGTGGTGTTTTTCTTCTGCTCCAGAAGAAGTATAATAGTGGGCGCAATCTGATACACATGGCTCTTGGCGATGTTGGAATGATATTTTGAAGAGAACATACTCAAAATTTTTTGTATGTAAATGAAACTAATTCCTATTTTATTTTTTATTGTCTGTCAGTATTTGGTCAGAGCATCTGGACAAAAGATTGTTTGACTTTGTCCAGACCAAATGGAATTGCTGTTGTTGGAAAGTATCTGGATGAAAGCTTGTTTTGGCTTCAGTGACTGTGCGATTGAAATCTCTAATGTCGCCAAAATAATTTCGCCAATCCATTATCTTCCATGCCCTAAAAGTTGCTTCGCCATCACTTTCGCATGACTCCGATTCTTTTTCGCTTCGTTTACATTTCTCTCTAGTAGTGTTCTCATCTCGATAAGCTCTCTACAATAAAGATTCCAATGCATGCTTGAATAAATTCCTATGTCTATAAGTCGAAGTAACGATCCTGATAAACATTTTAGCGATTATTCCATTGAAGACCACGATAATGGTATGTAGGAGTAGGAAATAGAGCACATTTCGATGCGAAAACTTCTTTAGATATAATATTATTATGTAAAGATATTGTACTCAAATAATGAGCAAGCGCCAGCTGTCCCTCCATAATGGCTCTTATTTTTAGTAAGCCAGAAAATAATGACCGCAATCATTTTCCATCAATAATTTTTTCGAATATTAGAAGACGACAGGACATCCGCCTTTAATTTTTCTTGTGATATTTCGCCGTCTGCCATCAACCATGCTCCGATTTGCTCAGACCTCCGCAGCCTTAACACTCAAACGGGCAACTATTGTCTCGGCATCAAACGCTCGACGCACCATCTCGGACTCCGCTTCCAAATCTTCTCCGTCCCCCCTTGCGGGAGACACCGGCCGCAAGGCTACCCATTTGCATCACGCCATGACTTCCTTCCTTGCCATTGCTACCCCCATCGTCATGTTGACTCCAGATTCCTATACCGATGGAGCTATCGACAAAGCCTTCGGGATGCTTGTGGCAACGACTATTTCTGCGCATAGCTGGATTGGAATGAACTATGTCGCGACTGACTACGTTCCGAAAATCAGCAGAAGTTTGCTAGGACCTGCGAGGGTGTTCAATGCAGCTTTGGGACTTGTCACTTTCGTAGGATTGAGTAAGGTCGCCTTAAATAATAAGGGGGGAGTGAAAGGAACAATTAAGGGACTCTGGAAACCGGAGAAAATGGTGGATGTTTAGACTCGGGGTCGGTCGTGTCATGTTTCCGCGCATTGTCCGAGTTCTTGCTCTACTCTGGATTGCGCGCTGTGAACGATTTGAAGTGTTGGACTTTTTGGATTTTATACAGTTCATGTAAAAGTAATGGCGAAATGATAATTCGTTTACATCTTGTGTTGCATCCAACACTATTGAGATCAAAGAGTTGGAATTCAGATGAGATGCAAAAACATGCCAAATATCAGCGATCCGATCGAGATGAATTATCACTAGAACAAAATCTTAAGGGTATACCTTGATCAGTTTTGTGCAACCCGAAAGTAATGATTCAAAACGAATTTGGCAAGATCTTGAATTATTTCCATCAACACTCTTCGAAAAGAAATTCAACGATTACCTCTATCTAGAACAAGGTATATCATTGAAAAAATGCAATACTTACCATCACTAGAGGGAAACCAATCTTAGGATTACTATGACACTATGCCTCAGAATCTCTATCAGAGCCTTTCAGTCCCTTCTCCAATGTATGTTTTGACTTTTGACAGACAGGGACACACAACAAGACAAGAACTGAAGTAACATCAGTAGTACAATGATACTACTTGCAGAGAATGTGTTGGCTTTCTTTCTCTTGTAAGGCAGAGGGGGGGGGGGAGAAAGATAGAAATCATTTATAACTAGAGGAAAGTGTCATAAGACATAAGATATCAGGTCTTCTTGGAGAAATTTTCATTCGTGAGAGGAGATTGGAAGCTTGTACAAGTTAACCCTGTGTTCTAGAATAGGGGGGTCATAGTTTAGTCTACTTGGTAGATCCAAACGTGCAAAAGAAGCTAGTATTATGTCTGATATTGATATAACCCCCCAACACCTAGTGGATGAAAAAACATACTTAGAGTGGAGGGGAAGTAGACAACAAAGACTGTCAAAATAAAGGAATTTCCCAAACTATCATATTGAAAAATTTTAATACCAAAAGCTCAGAAATTTATAAAATGTTCAGGATATGGATGGGAAATAAGTTTTTTCAAGATGGTACATGGTATGGTGGTATTATATGATTACATGACCAAGAACAAATATTTATGATGGTCATAGAATGATGCAGAAAAGTTGTTGTAAATACTCCATTCCATTAAGCAGGGAATGAACATACTAGAGGATGAATAAGGAGTGATGTCCATGTAATAAATAGGTCAAAAATGCTATGGGTGAATAGAATTGTTCTTAGTTTTTTCATGAATTCATGAAGTCATATGATTTGAAGATACTGGTGCTACAAATGAGGCAAATGAGTCTACAACCAGGAGATCAACTTTTGGAATTGTTAATAATTCCAAACAGAGTCCCCATAAGTATCAGTAATTATCAGGGTTTCTTTAATAAACTGTCCGGAATGATTACTTTGAACACCTGGAATCTGGAACAAAATTGTGGTGAACAAATCAAAGACAAGCTTCACACCATTGGTGGATGACATCATTGCATAGATCATACATGTATCTGATGATAGATTTGGTAGCATGGCATGGATATTGATTTCAATGGGCTTTATGTGCATATAATAGCATGGATAAGAATTTTCATTCATTGGTAGAGGCATGTAATATGCACAGATGCATTTTATGTAGGTGTTCTTGAAAAATTTTATCAGTTGACACAAAATCACTGTAATTCTTGACTTGCAAATCTAAAAGTTTTGAAGCATCCAACATCCAACATGACTTGCTGTGGTAGCTTTGAGAGGGTTGCTCTTCAATGAAATTTGATTATTAACAAATGATGAACACAATGGACCATCTCAATGATTTAAAACACAAAAACTGTAGAGATTCATGATGAAATGAAAAAATGTTGATTGGCTAATAAAAATGGCTGATAGAAATTTGCTTTTGTGAGAAGAAGCAGCTCCATATGGTGTGTAGGTTGTCAATTCAATCATTTTGGAAAAAGTGCCTTGAAAAAATAAATCTGCATTTTTATCAGGTATCAGTTGTAATCAGATCTAATAAATAGTCTGGTGGATCAAAAATTATGATTGCATCTTCATTGATCATTGTCAATTGTTTTTCTCTTTAATACAATGGTTTTTAAAATAGCAAATAGAACATTGTGTTTGTAGTATGTATATAATCTACAGTTGTGTACTAAAACAAATGGAAAACAAGCTGGTTTTCATTTTATTCATTTATGATCAATAAGTATAGTTTGATTTCTTCTGGTTTGGTTTTTGATGTGCTTTTTTGTACTATTGTTTTTGTATGAAAAATACTCATGGCATTGGCCATTAATAAATTTTGTTTTAAATCTCATTGCCATTATTTCCACCTTTTTACTGTAATTTGATTGCCTGATTTTGAAGACACCCTCTAACCTTTGCTGCTGATGAACTTTTTCATGGCATAAAATTTTACTCCTTTGGTGCAGGTTTCATTGTCCCCCTAATCTGATCAAACTTCTTGGATCCTGATGAAAATTATTCCCATCATTTAAAGCACTTGTTTCAATGTATGATGCCTTTTTTTGATGACAAAATAATTCATTATATTTTTGATTTTTTCTTCTTCTGGCATTTTTCATCAGCTGTTCTTGGATAGACCAAGATTGATGATGAATGCTAACAAAAAGACAATCTTGCAATGGATATGATGGCTTTTAAGATGAGTTCTTAAGCTAATTAGGTACCTCTTTCTAACAACCTATTAAATCAAATAACAATAATACTTCACTATGATTTAATTTGTGAAATGTGCAATGAAGTAACAATTTTTAGCAATAAAAGTCTTGAAGGCATTCCCATCAAATGATCTGGAAGAAAACCTATGGAATAGCATACCAAGACTAATTGCCAAAACCACTTTTGTACTTATTCTTGGGGTTTCCCATCAAATGTTTTCCATACAAAGCTCCAAGACAGACAGAATATTTTACAGTGGAACCATCAATTCTGTTTGCACCATTTTTTGGAATTTTATAAAAGGAATTCTTTTCTTGTGACCAAAATCTAATACTTATCAACTGGTCATATCTCACATCAATAACATGTAGTGTTCAATATCATTTTCAAAACCTTTTTAACACAAAATGAAGCATTATTGATGAAATCTGCTATCATCTCATCAAATATGATAGCAATGTCTGCTTTATAATGATGAGTGTTCCTCCAATGCTCACATGTTTATCATATTCCTCTTGTTGATGATGTATGGTTAAGTGATCCTGAGTGCAATTATGAACATTGTTGTCTTGATGAAAACAGTAAACAAGTCAAGCAGATCATAAGAACTCCAGATAACTCTTTATATCCATCTTTGCATTTGATTGAGCAGTCATAAGACTGTCCACCTCCAGTCATTGGCCCAGAGGTATGTACTAAAGAGTCTATAATACAATTCAATAATGCAACAGGAGCACAAAATGACGTACCATTTGTTTGATCCAGTGATGATCCTATTGCCAATAATGCTTTAGTTGATGAGTTTTACAATCTTAGATCAATATCACTTATTACAAAGAAAGAAAACCTCAGAATATTAATCTTGCCATCTTCTAATAAATCAGAAGCAACTGGGACATCAAATTCAATTAATGGAATGTTGGGGGGTACTCCCTCTGGAGAATTGATTGGTAAAATTGACTCATCATCTGCATAAGGTTGAGCAGTGGCATTTCCTCTCTCTGGAACAAAGACTGGAGGTAAACAGGCTGAAGTTTCACTGTCACTATCAGACTGCTCAATCAAATTGGGAAGTGAGTCAGAAGGGTCATCAGGAGTTGTATCAATCCACTTGACTCATTCACAATCTTCAGCAATGCAATGGCATTCTTCAAGCTCACGACAGCAATCTTGGCGCTCAGGTTCACTCAGGCAAACTCCTTCAAGAGGATGTGGATAGCAAACAAGAGGGTCATCCAAGATGATTTCATCATCATAGGAATAGAAATCACAATTGGAGTCAAAAAGATGGTTATAAAAATCATCAAGCAATGCATCATTGCCAGAGCTAAACACAGTTTGAAACAAGTCATCAAAGATCAAATGATACTGTGGGGACATGTATCCCATAGAGAGATGACAGACATTAGCTACAAGGGAAGAATGTGAATCACTAAAACCTAAGAATTGGCCTGATTTCAAATGACGATACCATTTCAGAATCTTCTGCCCATCATGTAGCTTTGGATCAAGCACATAATTGGGCATCCCCAGATATGAGTGCAGAGAAGGTCACAATGATTAGCCTTGGTCTTGGTATGTAATTTAAGTGGTGTCAAACCAGAGAGATGCTTGTGAATGCGATTGTGAAGCCAAACAGCATGTTTCACAGCAAAACCCCTCAGAGCAAGATTATCAGCTCCATATTCGCTCCAATGCAAAGAAACATGAACCATAAAGGTCCTAGCCATGTACATGATGATTTGAATTGACCGCTCAGCAAGGGCATTCTGATGGTGTGCACCAACTCTAGAAAATGCACGG
>JACCDI011694894.1_pt1 | contig 11415 bp, 13 predicted proteins | sample 7442791 | NCBI WGS metagenome assembly JACCDI01 (sample SAMN15323434, study PRJNA562643) | freshwater metagenome | isolation source: river surface water | place: USA:Blue River Watershed | collected 2017-08-15
CAAGTTGAGATTCACCTCAACAATTGGAACCAGATCAACATTGCTTTCGATATTTTTGAGTCTATTGTTCCAATTGTTCAAAATTCAATGTCCACTGAAGCTGAGAAGAAAGAGTATGGTTTCTCTCTGGGTGGAACGGTCAATTTTGCTTGATGATATCATTTTACTGATGCCCTCATTGATGAAGACACTTCAATCAAAGAAGCACTTGACCACAAATTTTCTACCTATTCTAAGATTTGTTGCCCCTGTGTTGGTACTACCTCCAATGCTAATTTATCTGGACATCAGAAAAAACTTCTGTTATGGCACTGGAAACATGGGATCAGCATGTATTGGATTCAGGAACTAATGCAACCTGTGGTGACTGTCCATTAAAAGTTAGGTTCATCTGACAGCATGGTTGAATGATTTTGGAGATTGTCTCCTCTTGTGAATAGTCTTTTATTGTGTCACAAGCTGCATGGAATACATCCATGGCATGCTGTACAGTTTTTTCTGTTTTTTCATTGATAAATTTGACAGGAAGATGAGTGATTGGGTCTCTTTGGTGAATATCAAAATATTGGTGAAAGTCAAAGTTAGCTTCTGCAAAATTGATGTTGATGTACCTTTTGATCATTGATGGGAAGAAGTTTTTCAGAATGAGTCCAGAGAATGAGACTTAGTTAATGGATCAATCCTGATTGTGATTGTTGTTTATGTTTTCCATTGCTGTTCTAGTGTTGAATTTTTAAGAAACAAAAAAATATGAGCACATAACACACTAGCAATTTTTTATTCTCTTGCATGCCTTTGGTTGTATATAATGGTTCCGCACAATCTTTTCTGTGTTTGGTATCATAGAACAATAACACCTTATTGTAAAACACTCCAAATAATTATTTGAGCAAAAAGGAAATTCCCACGCTTTTTTGTATGTGTGACTATTTTGTATTTATGCCAATTTTTGTCATTGGTCATTGTTGTCATTGCTCCTCCACATTTTTTATCTTATGTATTCTCTAAGCAAAATAATGATTTATCAACCCATGGCATATATTCTTTCTCTATTTTAACCTAAAACCATCCAATTTGAATATATTACAGTGAATTGTTGCTCAAAAGAATCATTTGAATTTAAATCCATTTTCTTAAATGGCAATGCCAACGCTCCAATACCAGACATTTCCTGTAATAGACTACGTAATGCCTCCATACTTTGTTCATGTTCTTCAAGTGTAAGTGAGCATCAGCAAGAATGATGTTGTAGATGTATGACAAGATTCTTGTGATGCCAACATGTCAGCAGCCAACCATTGCACAGGAGGAAATTTTTTAATTGGAGATAAGAAAGTTTGAATTACATCAAATCAGAAAGAATTTCATTACCTCTTACAAAAAAGAGTTTGGCAGTTGCCAATTTGCCAATGTATTACTCATGACATCCAGGATTGAAAAGACAACTCCTTGAAAGATCAAATGTATTGGTGAGTCAACAAATATGTCAATGTCTTGTACCAGAGTCCAAATCTTTGGAACAACATCTTCAATTTGTGCATCCAGTCCGCTCAATTTTTTGTTACCTTCCAAACGTTATCAATCACATTGTCATTCACGGCCATTGTCTTCAAGTAAGCCACTGCTTGCTGCTTCATCCAATTTCCACTTGCAAGCTCTGCCAGTGCTAGTTCCACTTCTTCCTTTGTCCACAAAAACGAAAATCTACAAGGCACAACGTATTGTTCTGTCATTGATTGATAAGCTGGAACTGGAAGGATATAATTTTTTATCTGTGGATAATGTAGCTGCACTTTTTGATACTTTGTTGAAAAAGGTCATCCAAAGAAATTCCATGACATACAGTGTATGCAATTTTTCGTTTGTGGGTTGTTTTGATTTGCTCTTCCACAGCAGAATTTTAGAATGGACCTGAGGCAACTGTAGCATGTGGGCATTTGTTTTGTGTCGATTGCTGCAGCGTGGAGAGTACACTTTGAATAGTTACTGGACTGAGATAATGCATGAAGATTGGAGTCTTTTTCAACACAATCAGAAATGTATGCAACACAATCAAATGCAACAAGCTAAAAGGTCTTTGACAAACCAAGAAACCATATCCTTGGCTAACGAAGTTCACCAAAATCACTGAAGTAATATTCTACTACCTCTCTGTAACATAATTTTCCATGACTGATAGCTAACAATATTGTGGATATAGATTTTAGTGTGTTGAATTTGAAGGTTAGTATCCAAACACTGTTGTCTCTTTGTCTAATATGTGATTCCAAAAATCCATCAGACCACATGAATCCACAACCAATTACTATTTGATCAGGTTCTAAAGACTTACTACAAATCTGTTCTAATATTTCAGTTGCTTTTGGAGTTCCATTGATTTGTTATGTATATCCAACACCTGCCGATTTCTTGCAGAAAGTCCATGTCCTAAGACATGATCTAAATACTATAAAAGAGAAACACATGCATGTCCAGACATTTTTTTACTTCACATGAAGGAAGGTTGAAGAATATTGAAAAATGACCCTCTGTGCACATGGTCTTAGCATCTGTGAGGGTGGTGGGCAATCAAAATTCTGTGGGACAATTTCCTTCTGATGTTGCCCTCAAATTTGAAAAATTCCAGCAACTGTAAAAATAAAACTGACCAAAGGAGTATGTTTGCTTTTCTTCATAGACATCACAGTGCCAAGAACCTTAAAAAGCAGCTTGTCTCTTCCATAGATGTTAGACTCTCAATATTATCTAGCCTTGATATTGCCCAAGACACAATTCCCCTTTCCCACCATGGGGTGAAAGAAATTCTTGGAAGAAATGCAGTTGATTTTTCTTCTCCTTAAAGTAGACAAACTTGTTTCACTCAGTAAGAGGCAAAGTTTCATTGTTGCCACTGAGATCCAGGCCAATGTTGTCACCAAAAAAATCATCAGCATCCCCAGTTTCATAATGGAATGATTCGTCTGAGTCAGGTGAATTTCCATTAAGCTCATCAAAAGATAGTTCAGATTTGAGGTTTTGAATAGCAGACTTTGTATGCAAAGATGTCTGTGACACCAATTTTGTAGTCTCAGAGGGAGATACTGTGTGAGCAGATGCTCTTGGGCGTGAAGTGCTTGGTTGAGATATTTTTTCAGGAAAAGGAAGCTTTTCATTTTTATGTTTGTTAGACACATGAACAGACATATTCCGGTGAGCCCTAGATCCACCACTAGTTTCGTTTGAATAAGTGCAGAATTTGCATGCAATAAATTTCTTTTCACATTGCAGACAACTTTACCAAGTGTATGGCTCTGTGGCATTGTCAACAAGAAAGTTACAAGCACGATGGCAAGAGGTACAAAGAACCATTTTGGGCTACAAATAAATTATAATAATAATAATGAAAATTACTTAATGAATCAAAAACATTTTCATCCAGAAACAGTCCACAGTTGGAATCAAAGAGCCAATATATTCTTGGTTCCCAAGAATTGCATAATAACATTTGTGAGTAAGGTACCTACTACAGTAATGGTAAATTTAACACACAACAAAAATGTAAGTACATATAATGAAAAATATTCAAGTGAATAAAAATTGAATAACAAAGGAAAAAAATATTACACCCTATCAAAACGAATAAAAATAATAACTGACCATAATAAAATAAAAGTTGTTAAATATTTCCTCAAATATTTGTAAAAAATCTGAATAAAAAAATAGAAAAACCAATTAAAATATTTATAAAAACAGATTATTCTCAGAACAAAAAATAATTGAATAAAACATGTAAAACAAATTGAATAAAAATTGAAAAAGGGAAAACTGAATAAAATTTTGTATAATTTGAACTTGTATATCTAAATTAAAAAAAGACGAATAAAATTGGAATAGCAGTTTGAATAAAAAATGAATAAAAACAAAAAACTGTATAACACACAAATAACAAGATAAATTGACTGTTTTTTGTTTTTTTATTTTTATGCTTATTGCTGTGTCATGAAGGACATAACTGTCCATTGGATAGGCAAAAGTCAAAAAATAATCCATCTGCAACCAGGGCCAACACACATCTCTTCCATGGTGCCAGTCTTTGTCAGGTGAACAAAACAATATCACCTGGACAACCTAGACATCCTATTTAGCACACTTGACTCTTTGGGGTGGCAGGGCACAAACATGTAGTAACTAGAATAATATCAACCATTCAACATATGAAACCCTCACCCAAAAATAATAACCAAGTCGAAATCAGCAAACTCATAGGTACAGAGGATAATCAGAATGGTGGTGCACGCCAATTTCACAATAGATGTGTGTAACAGGGTTGCAAATAAGGAACTCCAGACCCCAATGGACCATGGGATCTTTGAGTCAGGAACAACTGGACATTTTCTCCTTTCCAATGAACTAATGATTTATAAACAATCAACAACAAATCCATTGCACATTTTCCTTCCTGATGCTTGAATAATTGTATCCACCCACACTTGCCAATTTGCCATACCACAACTCCCTTAAACTGCACAAATCGCCCACATAGTATCTGACCTTGCACATTCATCTCTAATATCTATTGAGCAATTCTGTGATTGAGGGTGAAGAGTTGAATTTGATTCCACCAATGGTTATGTCTACTTTGACAACAGCAAAATCCTACATTGACCAAGAGATGAAGAGACAAGACTATGGACATAAGACATAACCAATTCAAACTAATCCAAATCCCACTCAGACTAGTCAGGACAACAGTTTAAAATGTCCAATGACCAGACAATCCAAACATGGCAACATTGACCTGAGCACACCAACATTCCAAAATTCCAACACTTTTTACTCTATCTCCAACATCACACACATGTCAACACATGAAGGCTTAATAAAGTTCTACCATCAAGGCCTGTTTTCACCAACTACGTCAACATGGATAACTGCCATTAAACTTCACTGGTTGGCCAGGGCTTAGAGCAACTGCTAGCAGACAACACCACCCTATATCAATGTCAACAATAAAGAAGCCCACAACAGAAATGTCATCTACAACTAAATCAACAAAAATATTGCAGATAAACACCAAATCCAAGGGTTGCAACCCAGACACATCCAACACAATCTTCTGAGAAACAAATATCAATTTGTTGCCTATGACTACAACCCTAATGCAATCAATAATAATTATATGCCCACTACCAAACAGAGAGGCATCTACTATTGTCACAAAGTTCCAATCTGTCTAGAACATGCTTCAAATGACATAATACAAACCACAATTTTGTGTATTTGACAATGCAGCATCAAACACCATCAAAGACTTCCTTCTCCATGAATCCATCAAATACCAATTCGTTCCTCCAAAAGAAAACAGAATCAACATTGTGTTCAGACTTTCAAAAATCAATTAATTGTGGTTTATGCTCAACATACCCTCATTTTCCTACTATGGTACCAACTATTACCACAGGCTGAAGACTCCCTCATCATGCTCATGATTTATCCAAATCAGCATATGAGATCCTCCATGGAAAGCACAACTTCAACATTCATCCATGGGCACCACCTGGATGAAAACCCATTATACATGAAGGTCAATAAACCTGCACAGCATGTGGTACAAAAGGAAATGATGCATAGTACATCAGACCAGAAAAAAGATTACTATCAATGTTACTGCATGTATATCATGAACACTAAGATGCATTGAATCTGCAAATGTATCACATTTGTTCCAAAGTTCTGTACCATTCCTGAAATCAAACAATGGGACTAAACTACACAAATAGCAGAGGAACTTAGTTGTACATGTTGTTGACATGTTGGCAAAATGTCAGCAAAATGTCCAAATGTTGAAGATTCTCAAAAAATTGTGTTGTTTTGCGACATTTTGTCTGAAACAGACACTAAATTTGTCCGTTAAATCTGTGTTGGGTGGAGAACCATGGACAGACCCACCCTCACAAAGGTAAGCAAACTTCTGAAGAATCTTTTGGACGTTTACTTCCATTCCTTTGTAAAAAATAAAAATTGATACTTTTCATTGCATTTTCAAACTATCTTGTCAATTGATTATTATTATTATATAAATTTTTTTAGTTTAATTTACTAGTATTTTTGACTAGGTAAATAACATTTTGCAAATGTTTCGCAAATTTTGTTTTGTCACTTCATCACCTATGTCAAAATGACAGCATCTTTGGCCTGTTGCCAAAATTTTTACATCATGTCAACAACTTGTCATGTGTTGTGTGTTGTGTCAGCCACCTGTTGTGGTGAAATGCAACATGTACAACTAAGCAGAGGAACTATACTTCTTGAAATCATCACACTCAACAAAAAAGGCAATAGAACTATTCAAACATCTCCAGGCACTAGAACAACTGAGCAAAATCTGCAAAGATACCTTAGATGTAGCAATTATGAGGGTGAACAACCCTACTGCACCCATTGCACCCACTGCATCACACTCACCCACCCACAAAGACACTGAGAAAATGATACCAAAAATTCATCAGTGCCACACTTGCAACAACACTCAAATCATACCCAAAGAAATCACTAACCACACCAATTACTCATCCAAATGAACCCTGACAATCACCACTCCTCACCCAAGAGAATGAAAATTGATGACTATCAAATTTATCCAACATTAAGTCTGGCATAATTATCCACCACATATGTGCACATGAAACTACCACCTCAGCTGACTGACAACATGTCATTGGTCAAACATTATTCTAACCCTGTAACCCATCTGAAACAGTTGAGACCATTGCCAGCTATGAAAATTGGCCAATGTCCACTTGACACAAGAAACATGGACAACAGCAATGGTCATGGAACTAGACAACATTGCATGAGGCCACAAAGCAACCAACACACCAGAAACAAACACTGTCTTCTTCCTGGACCATGATGCTATCAAAAACATACCCACAGATAGAAAGATCACACATGTCTCTATCAAAGTGGAATAAAGACCACAAAAACCAGATCCAAATAAGAATCACAGTTGGAGGGAACCTCATTGAATATCCACATGAAGTCACCACACAAACAGCAAATTTTGTCACCAACAATATACTTTGGAACAGTGTGGTCAGCACCCAAATGCAAAGTATGTTTGTGCCAATGTAAAGAGCTCACACCTCAACATGCCAATGAGAAACATTGCACACATGTGAATGCCAATCAAACTCATCCCACATTCATTCATTGAGGAGTATGACATGCAATTCAAAGCTAGAGACAGACTTGTCTTCATGGAAATGACGAAAAGAATAAATGGACTATCACAGGCTGGCATCCTAACCAATCAACTGCTCAAGAAAGAGCCAAATATGGATACTTCATACACCTGGTTTTTGGAAATACCACACATGGCCAATCCAATTCATGCTGCTTGTTGATGACTTCAGCATCAAATACATCAATAAAAATGATGTAGAATATCTACAAAATGCACTCAAAGACCTTACAAAGTGGAAATTGATTGGACTGATGGAATTTATTGTGAAATCACACTTGAATGGAAATACAATATGAGATATGTCAATATCTCAATGCCTGGATACATCAAGAAACAATTACAAAAATATGAACACATTCAAAAAAAAAACAACTCAAGATAGCCCATACCCAGCACCAACCAAGAAGTATGTAAAAGTTGCCCAAGATCCCATCCCCAAAGACTCTACCAACAAATTATCCAAGGAGGAGAAAAAAGAAGTCCAACAGGTTACAGGAAGCATACTGTACTATGCTACGTTGGTCAAAATCACACCCCATAAGGCACTCAGCACCATAACTGCTCAACAAACAAGACCCAAATTTGAAAACTAGTTATAAAAATCTAATATGATTCTTATCATCCACTATGGTGCCTTGTACTTCAGTGCACCCAAAGCTAAAAGTTCCATGGCTGGACACTTCTTCCTTTGATGGTTACCCCAAGTCATGCAACCAAAAAATTGCATGGACCTTTACAAATTATCACATCTGTCCTCAGATTTGTTGCTGCATCTCCTGCTGAAGCAGCGCTTGGTGCTCTCTGCGTCAATGCCAAAGAGAGAAAAATCATTCCAACCAACCACACCAATTGATTGTGATGATTTTGCTGCCAATGGGATTGCAAATGACACAGTAAATAAAATATATCATGATTCATGGAGATGTGTTATTTTTGCATTGCAGATCAAGTTGCACAAAATAATTTCACTGTTCACTGGCACCCAGGTCAAGGTAATCTTGCAAACTACTTCACTAAACATCACTTGTCTGCACATCACACATGAGTCAGTCCATATTATCTCCACATTGATCACTCCCCTGACTATCTCCCTAGAGCCAATGCTCCAAGTGTTATGCAAGGTTTCATTTGAATACACACCCATGGATATGTTATCCATAATGCATTGCCCATACTTCCAGTAGGGTCACCAAGCCAATGTATCCTGAGGCTTCTGTCTGTGCTTGGACACCTTGCACCACATCCATTGCCTACAACTAACAAATAGCACATTATTTTAGATAGAACAATTAGTTAACTTAACCATGGCCTCAGTGTCAGTTTGAACAATCATTATTGACACACTGAATATATTTTTTACTTTTGTCATTATTTCATTCATAGCATGTACAAATTCCAATTTTTGAACTATAATTTACAAATATCCAGATCACCATCTTTAATATCTAAAGTAACTAAGAGCCAGCACCTCAACAAAAAGTTCAACTTTTATGGGCAAATCTATTTTTGTTGATTTGACGTTTACTTTTATGGTATTTTTGAAAATAAAATTTTAGTTATTCTCATTCATAAAACAATTTTTGAGAATACTCTTATACCAGTTTTTATAAAATAAAAAATGACACATCAAAATGTGTTGTTGTTCATTATTTTTTCATTTTATAGAGTTTAATATGGTTTCAATTCACAATTAAAATGTTATTACTTGTGACACAATATGTGACATATTTTAATTATTGCTTCAAAATGCATTTCCAAAAAGACTATGAAACAAGTTCACTCATTCTAAACACAATAGATTTGGGTTTGAAAGTGATAGAATTAAATCCCAGAAGTACTGTCAAAAAGAAAATTTTGATTATACAAACTACATTCTTCCTTTACAACGATTTCGCTACCCAAATTTCTTTTTCTTTGATCCAAATACTCTAAACCATGCATAAGGATCATGTTGAAAATTTCCCCCAATGATCAATCTTTGTCTAATTGATTGAATCTATTAAATTAGACAGCACATATTCCAATGCCAATGACAACACTGCTGGTTGATTTTTCATTTTTAGTATATAAGAAGATTGAATGTGTGTCATTTTAGACAGATAATCATCTAAAAATAAATCATGATAACTAACCCCACACTGAACTGTTAATTTACAAAAATATACTTGTACTAAGAAATTGGCTTAATGAGATCTGAACCCATGGAAACATAGAAAAAATGTGATTGCATGTTAATTGAAATCAGATGCTAAGTGGATGTGTAAATTTCCAAAATTATTTATAAGTGAATTCTTTAAATTGGTTTTCATTTTTTGGTCAAAATAGGTTGAGGGACTACTTGTGTCTTTTCTACTTAATTACAAAAATCAGTAAATATGTGTTACTCTGTTAGCGTCTCAATCTTTCTCAGTCAAATATGTTTATGTCAATTGATTGAAGTACCTTCTTTCATGCTATAAGTATTCTAAACAGTGACTGATTTTCATCATTGTCATTTCTAATCATCACTTCCATTTTCAACATTTCCAAACTCCATATGGCATCACATTTTGAATTGTTTGTAAATTAAACCAACAGCACAATGGCTTTAATGCAATAAATTTCAACCTTACACAATATGGGAATAGTCATATGTACATGACTAAGCAGACAGGTTTGAGTCAAAGTTAATTACCTATTGAATCAGATATTCCCATCTAAAATTGTTTTTCAAATGGAACAATCATTGATATACAAAAAATTGACAGAAGTTTCTGTAAATATTTTTGTTCTTATAGCTCTATCTTCATCTCCATATTTGGTTGCCTATGTCATCAAACAATCACAAATTCAAAATATTGGATCACTCATGCCTATACTTCATTGCCTTAAAATGTGTTGTCGAAGATATGTTCATGTAGTAGATGCAGCATAAGGTACACAAGTTTACTTTATTAGCATTTTATGGTACATAACAATAATCAAATAGTCAATATTTTAATACTTTGCAAATGATCTTAAAGCTTTTCAGTCATCAACAAGAGGCTATTTTAAAATGAATAGATTACAAACTAAGTTGGGGATAAGTGACACAGTACAATTGAAACTAACTATGCTTCTTAGAAATATCACAGTTTTTGTTACCTTACAAGACAAATGAAACAACATGTAAAGATGAAATTGAAATGATTGATTTCATAAGAAAATGTATGTTAGTTTGGAATTAGTAAAACAAGTTTGGTGCAGGTGTCCTCTCCTTAGTGCACAAAATACTTGATTTCTATGCCTAAGAAGTCAATGTATCAGATTTTTGAATGAATTAAACTGACCCTCAAATCTTCAATGGACCGAATTCAAATACATGAAAAACAATCCAAGATTATGCTACAAGGAATTTATGAAATCAAACGAAATCCATTATGATATGAGATAATTGTTATCATATTTACTCCAATTTAATGTATTGAATTTAAATTCTCATCACCAATCCAGTTAGTGTTACAATTTAATCAAAGCGCTATAACTAGTGAGACGAGGGATTGGGCATCAGATGTTTGAAGAAAGAGTTAGATCACAATTAGTTCCAATGTACGAGATATTACTTGATGAGACTGTAAATAACCATCATCATTTTACGCGTCTGACATCAACATGATTGTTCTCATTGATCAACGGAATTTCTTTCACTGGGGGCGATGGAACTAGCGCCGGACTAAGTTTGGAACATTGTCTTTCACTCTATTGCATGAAATAAAGTAAAACAGAGGGGATAGAGGCGTTTTATTTCGAGCTCGTTTATGGTCAACACATCGTCATGATTGAGGGAGCACTATTTCTAATATGATGAACATCAATATGTACAATTTCAATTGCAAAAAGAATAAAAGTTTGCGGACTAGTTTTATTTTTAGTCACTGTCATCGAAACGATCAAAGAACATGTCCATGTCTTTAACGCAGTTGACATCGAATACATCATTCACTTCATCTTCGTTCGTCAAATAGTAATCTGAAAGTAGCTTGTCTACGTGATATTCGAAAGATAAACATGTCTTACGGGAAACAATCTTTGACTCCTCGACGGCTTGATATTGAATCCGCGATGGGCACGAAATGGATCGTTTCTGCCCGACCACAGAATTTTTCTTGAGACACGAAATATCCACGGCATGGAGCTTCATCTCTGCATTTCTTATGCACGGAATGGAGTAG
>JACCDI011991528.1_pt1 | contig 11415 bp, 13 predicted proteins | sample 7442791 | NCBI WGS metagenome assembly JACCDI01 (sample SAMN15323434, study PRJNA562643) | freshwater metagenome | isolation source: river surface water | place: USA:Blue River Watershed | collected 2017-08-15
ATAAATAAATAAATAAATAAATAAATAAATAAATAAATAAATAAATAAATAAATAAATAAATAATTAATTAATTTATTATGTGTAACTTCTTTGTTGCACTATCATTCCTGTTACTTGTAATATATATATTTGTGTAATAAAATGGATTACTGGGGTATTTGGGTGTTTTCTGGGTTAGTACTTTTTTTGGGGTAAGATACACTTTAAGAATGGTTATCAAATAAGAGTAACTGCCATCCTAGTGAGCTTGCATCTCAATGTTTGGAGATAAGTTTCTAATACCAGAGGACTTCACATCAATTTATTAATAACCATGGTAATCAGTACTGGCATCAATACACGTCCAAGGGTTAAAAATTCTGAAATTAGTGAGAAAAAGTATTTGAATCTAGCAAAACTCTGTATGTAAATGGGTCATTCATCCACTTGATATACCTGGAAAGATTTCCAATGCCAATTTTATATCTGAGTCATTGGTTGCAAATTTGTTGGAAGAAAATGCCCTGTTATGATATGTGATGCAGCAATAAGTTCCATTGTCACTCAGATGACAGTAATATGTTGAAAGGTTCAAATTTCAACACCATCAATGGATGGACTGTTGTGCACTTCTTCTTGTTGCCCTTCAAGAAGGGTTTTTATGTCATCAAGGTCTCATTCTATGGTAAGTTTTTTTCTCCTCTAAAGGTACCCCAGATTGGTATGCAGACAGCAAACACCTTGAGTTCTAAAAAGATGCTAAGGAGGTTGATTGCACCGAGGCAGGAACAGAGGAAATGAGTCTTGCAAGAGTCTCACAAACCACCTGTCAGGGTGAGAAAGTGAAAGACAAAAGTTCTGCAAGAACCTCAAATTTTGAACCTAGGTTTGCAGTCACTCATCTTCATTACCCCTTTTTTAGGGGTAACTTACCCTGAAATGAGTAATTTCATGGGTAACACCTCAATTACCCCAGTAATCTATTTTGTTACCCCAAAATTTATTGGGGGTAGCAGGGGCAATGTGTAATGGGCAAGGTGGAGCATGAGGAGGCTATGGATCACAGTGATATGGGTGTTTGTGTTGATTGTTTTGTGTGCATATAATGTTCAATTCCTGTGTCAAATTTGCAAAATTTGGAGCAAGAAGTAAATATAGGCTGATATTTGACATTCACAAGTCCAGATGGTCATGCTTCATAGAGGGGTAATGGAAATATACTTGAATTTGGGTAACAACATTACCCCTAGAAAAGGATAATAAAGAGTAACAGAAGTGTAGTTTGGAATTACCCAGGGTAACTGCCAACCTAGTTGTGAACTTCTCTTTCCTCTCCACGAGCCAGGTCATTGTCAAGTTTAAAACCATCCCAGTGAACAAAGTGAAAAACCAAACTGGTCAAGTTCACACAGAGTTTCTCTAATGCATCTATTGCCATCATGTGGGGATCTAGAAGCTGATCTGAAATGACCACAATGGAATGATGCAGGTGGTCTTAGTGAAGGCAAACAAGACACTCTCAAAAATTCTGACAATTATGTAGGAAGTGCTGGTGGCAGTGGCACATCCATATGAATTTTTTCTCACCATGATAACCCTGTAGAAAGTACAGGTATTTTTTAAAAATTACACTGTGAACTTGCAATGTAAAAAATTAGTATTATTTGTTACAAATCACATAATTGTTTTCAACTACTTAATTTGAATTTTCATACTTTTAATAATGAAGTGATTAAATATCTACTTAATATTCTTTTACAGATTGACTTGTCATGCATCTCAAAATCTAAATTTAATTTCGCCTCAACCTCCTTCTTAAAGTGTTTTGGCATAACAGGCCCATGAAAGAAGTTGAAAATGAAAAGAAAAAATCTTGGAGAGGGAAAAATTCAACCGTTTAAGTTTGTCAAATTTCCCGGTTTTTACTCTGATTCCCGGGGATTTTCGAAATCGATTTGGTGTCTTTATTAGTAAATTTTACTCTATTGTATTTGGTATCGTATAGTACGATACTCACCATATATTTTCCAAGATCACATGTGAAAAATATGACCCCCCCTCTGCCACACAACGATCTACTTCTTTAAACTTTCAATATAACTCCCCCCTCCAGAAAAGCTGGCTTGAGTAATCAGTATGATGCCACACAATGAATTGTAATCAAATGACCAAAACAGCAACAATATTTATTTTGAATGTTTTCTCCGCCGTTACTTCAAATCTCGCGCACGTTAATGCTGCTGCAATCATAGGCGTGAATCGCAAACTAAACACAAGCTTTGCCCTCAAGGACGACATGGGCACTTCGAAGGAAAAACGACCAATTCCACATGTTCAACCTTCTGCTTTAAATTACTCGACGCCAAGGATTTTGTGGATGTATTGGGAACAAGGTTTCCAGCATCTCAAATCTGTTGACAACAGTAGCAAATATGCCACCGATTTACGATGTGTGAAAGCCATGATGCAACTAAACCCTACCTGGGACGTCCGGCTCCTGGACAAAACTTCCATTCTTGGCAACGTAACTCTTGCACCCATTTTTTCGTCCATAATGTCAAATGATACCTTAGTTAGTCACGATGGCAAACATAGGATCGGTCGCCCACTTGCATCTGATCTTTTGAGGGTAGAGCTGTTGAGTCGGTATGGAGGGGTGTGGGCAGACACATCCGTCTGTCCTTTCGTGGAGCTAGATGAGTTTATTCCAACATTGGTCGGGGAGGATCGAAACGGGTTCTATGCACCGCCTGCCGGCACGGGACTTCAAAATGTGACCAGAGATGATTTGGTTTCGTCGACATTAGATTTTGCTAATTGTCATGTGAAGCGGAACGGCAATTATATCGCGGCCAATTCCAGATCCCTCGAAACTTACTTCATGATAGCAAATAGTCCGAACAATCCTCTGATTGATAAGTGGTTGAATGTATTATACACTCACTTGGAGGATCTCTCACTCAAGGGGTTCCCGGAATTTCTAGCGCATTGTAGCCTGACACAGGCACGCCTGAGAAGCACTATTGCTGAAGAAGTTTTCACGATCAACTTAAGCCGCTTGAATCTCTCTGAAAACAGAAGTCAGGGTGGCAGATTTTTGCCAATCTGTTTTGATGATCAGAATGACGAAAAGGACATTGAATGGTATCTTAGTCACTGTGCTGCTTTGAAGAAGCAAGTCACAGCTTCAGTGCGAATTTTTATTCTTTCTACAAAGTATTCCTTTTATTTGAACAACGCGGCCAATTACTTCCATTCATTTTCTCCTAACTCCAATGGGCTACACAAACTCGAGTTTGTGCATATACCCAAGACCGGAGGAACATCAATTGAACTTGCTGGTAAGTATAAAATTATTAGTAAGTTTCCTTGTAAGCGATACTGTTCACAGAAACCACTCACATTGAATATTTATCTTCATCGTTCAACGTCATAGGTTCAAAACATGGACTTGCTTGGGGCGTGTGTAAATTTCCAAGTGATAGATATTGGAAGATTCAATGTTCTGCCCTCGAATCGATGCATAACTCGCCAAGAGTTGATTTCACCTACCAACCCATCAAGAAATGGAGATGTAAGTTAAAATCCCCACCATGGCATTGCCCTCCTACAGCGTTTGCCTCGGCCGAGAACAAATATCAAGGAGTAGACACTTTTGCTGTAATTCGCAATCCATACAGTCGTATTTTGAGTGAATATCATTGGGTTCAGAGAACGCAGAATCAGCCATTTGAGGAAACGAACAATCGGGATAGAATGAATTCATGGATCATGGAGGCATTGGATAGTGTCAAGGAAAAGGGTACCTGCGCCATGGGACATTGCATTCCATCTCACAGGTACATCTTTGACGAAGGAAAACAGATCGTCACACACATTTTGAGAATGGAGAACCTAACGGATGACTTTCACAGTTTGATGCACGAATACAATCTCCCAATAGCATTGGAGCATACCAACGTGCAACCTCACGAATCGACACACCTTGGTCTTCATGATTTATCGCCTGACGCGATTGGCAAAATAAATGAGTGGGCGCGGATGGATTTTGAGTATTTCGGCTACGAAATGATGGACCCGGGATTCAACACACAAGATCAATCGGCCCATCTTGACAAGGTTAGATTGTTCAGTCTAACCTACAAAATCCATACTTTCACGCTATTTTTAACTTTGATGTTATTCGCGCTACCACTTCATCGACGTCTTCGAAGTTTAAGATCAGCTCGTGGATTAGGTGTGTGTTATATTACACGGCAAAATCACCCCAAAATGTATTAAATTTTAATACGAATATGTAAAAATAACTAATATAAAATCATTGTTTCAAACCCACAAACAAGTAAAAAATAAATTACCTAGCTAATCTCAATTTAGCGCTCTGGGAGTGTCAAACATGTTGAATACCAAACTATGTAAATGAAACCAAATCGCAGGAGCAAAAGAACTCTTAATCTCCGAAGCGGCTGAATCGTTTTGGCAAAAGTTGTGTAGCAGTACCAGAAGCCAACTAGTTCTACGATATGTAGGTAATAATAATACTTCCTTTGACGATGATACTATTCGATAAACTCCTTTCATGAACGAACATTATGTGAGAGGAACTACTATTTTGGCTGATGGACCTCTACTTACTAGGTTGTTATTCTCTACTTTAGGAGAAGGTATTGATCAGCATTGACTGAATTACGAGGAAGCAACCATTGCGATAGTTGGGCCTTTGGTTGTACATGATTTTGGTCGTGACCAGATGCATCTCATTGACTAAATTGGTACAATCGTTTGTGCACATAGTCATGATATACACTCTTGTAGATGGAGATGCGGCCCATCGACATACCTGCGAATAATTCGATATGCAGGTTGGTAAGTTGGGAAGTCGCCTCTCGCCAACACTATTCATAAAAGCACTCGCACAAACTGTCCTGACGGTCTACGGCAAACAGAAAAGCCAGCAGAAAAATCTCAAGCGTGCCAGGAGTGGTGATGGAGTATTTTTTTAAAGCACGAGAACAAATATGTTTAAAGCAAACAAGGTATGCCACAACGAAGACTTAAATTGTTATGACTATTATATTTCCCAAATGAAAAAAAAACTGCACTGAACAAAGTACACCTTGTAGGGGTTCGTGCCACGGTCGCCCAAACTGACCGACACTGAGGGAACGAGTGGATTCATTGGTCCCGACTAAATGATATAGAACTTGCAATTCTCTCTCAAGAGGGCAATAACAAATCGGATTGGTTGTTCTCAAAGTCGGCATACTTAGGAACCATTCGTTTCAGTTGCCTCCAAGCAGAGTCGTCGAAAGTTTTCCCATATGCATCACGCAGATAGGCTTTGTTGTTGCAAAGTTTCTCTTTGCCAATCACATCCCCTCTGACGCATGTTTTTTGTCGCAATTCTTCCATGCTTTTGAATCTGTAGTGATAAAACAGTGCAACATCAGATGGTTTGTCATCATTTCCCCGTTTCCGGCGGTTCTGCTTGATTTTCCTCCCCGTAGTGTCAATCATAAGGCCTTTTTTTAAACTCACGCCATGAAACCAATTTAGTTCATCTGCAGCGTAGTCTGGTCGGAGAATAGGTTTGATGAATGCCCATACATCCCCCGCATACACGTTTCTCATCGTGACAGGCAAAGGCTTGTAAGAAGTCTGGTTCGACAATCCCATCATCAACCAGTGGATATGAATCTCTCCACATGTTTTGTTGCAGTGATCTCCCAAAAAGTCAATTACATTGTCATGCTTCTTCAGAACCAAAAACTCATCTACATCAAAAAGACCAACAAAAGAATATTTTTTTGCGTCGACATTGATACATCTCTCGTAGCAATTTGCTTGGGTATCAAAGGATTTCTCTGGAAAATGGATTATCGTTACATATTCCTGGAGATCCTTGCGCCTTGAATTGAGCCACAATTTCATATCTTCGTCAGGATCAGGGCTATTATCATATATAAAAATACTGGTGAACCCTAAAGCAACGTGGAAGTCAACCCATTCGTCCAGATATCGCGTCTCATTTTTCACAATAGTGCAAATAGCAGCTGTTTCGTTTCTTTTTGACGGGGAGAAGACACTAATACTTGCTAGCGAATCTTCATCGACATGTAACGATGGATAATTCAGGCAGATTTTAGAAAATCTGGAGAGATTCGTCAACCAAACAATCATAGCGAGCTGGGACAGTAGTAGAACTAGGACGGGGAGTATCCAACGCCAAAGGCGTCGTGGTGGGGAGGGAGTTGCTTGACGAAGGCCGCGATCTTCATTCGGTGACATCGACCCGGCTGTAATTCGTCGGAATAACCTGAACATTGATTAGACAGTGATTAAAGGGATGTAATCGATATCAAGATGGAGGATGAAATGCAAACGGAAAACTTGCGGTTTGTGCAGTGTGGCCAACATTTTACTGTTCATGCATATAATATATCATCTTTCGTAGATGTGTACCAGTAAAAAATTACTTTGCAGTCTTCAAATTTCAGACATCTTTGTGGCGTCAGAACGAATGTTTAATCAACCCCTCTAAATATTTTGACACAGCAGAATCCTTGAGACACACGTCGAGAGAGCTTACATATTGCGCAACAAGTTCGTTGGGCCTTGGAACATTCATTTACATGCAATACAGCATTGGAACATCAATTTTCAGAATAAGACTGAAGAGTGATTCCCTGGAGAACCCAGTATGTTTCCTACGGAGGTTTTGACGTCAGACATCATTATGAAAAAAAATAGCGTGTTCCACGCAAAAATAACATCAAAACAAAAGACATTTTTTTTCGATATTCATTAGCTGTATCGTACGATCATTGAACTTATTCATATGTATCCAATGTATTTTTACGTAAGTTCATACAAATACAAAAAATAAATTCAGTTGAGCGTGTGTTGAGCAGATGTCTGACATATTTTGCAAAACCAAGGGATTCGGGGTCCAGCGCCATATCATAGTTATTCGATTTATCCAGTACAAATCCTGCTGCACCATAATAGAATATATTATGAGCTGCAATTTTCTCATGGTGGCTTTGGGGATGAGTTATGGTCCCTCAAGGTAGAGAGTCAGCCATTGGACTGCAAAGTGGTCCTAATACCACACAGTAATTTTCAACTGGTAGGTACCAGTTGTTGTCAAAAATCTGGGTAAAATCTGAATTACACCATAAAAATCACCCAAACCCCCCACTATAAGGTGCAAAAATTCATTGGGGTGTATTCTTGGGTTTGAGTCTAGCTGGGTTTGATTGAGTTTGATGAACAATCTTGATTAAAATTCACATAATTGACAACTTTGTGGAAGGTCTCATTGTCAAAAATCCATGTAGTCTTGTAGATTTATACTAAATCCTATGTGAAAGAGAGTTGCACTTACTCAATTTTTGGGTTCACTTTCAGGGAGTGTGAAAATGAATGCAATGTAAATCATTCAAATTATGCATTTATTTACAATTTAAAACTATCAACTATTCCCCAACATAGTAATGAAAGGTGCTGCCTAATAGAAGACTCTAACTCCATAAGTAAGGTGCACCAGAGAAGTGCTTTTTGTTTTGGATCCCATGGTGATCTGACAGTTTTGTCATTAGTTTTTGTGGATTTATCAACAGCTGCACACATGATCTGTTTTTTTTTTGAACAAAAGCAAACCCCAGAAAGTTTTCATTTTGATGTTCATGCATCTTAGTAGGAACTGTTGTTTGTTGCCAATCCATTCCACAACATGGCAATGGCAGTGACAGGTGACATGTCATGACAAGTTGACAACATGTCATTAAAACAACACACAACAGAACAAAAGTGATAGACAACAACGACAAAAACAACAACAACAAACAACATGTTGTATAGTTGTAGTACTGTGGCAGTATTGGTTAGCAAAAAAGGTTTCATTTAGACTTAGCACTTATTGCTGGCATTTTTCTCTCATCTTCAGCATTAATTTGAACACCACTATCTTGCATATTAACAATCAACTCAATACATAAAGCAGGTGCAAACGGCTCCAACTCTCCATCTTCATCTTCTCCAATTAACATCCATCCATTGTCTTTACCAAGATTGAATTGAAAATTCAAAGAGGAAATCACGTATACTTTATTAGTGTCAGGTAGGTACATTCAAAGCCCTCCATATCTAGTAAGAAATCTTTGCTCAACCACACAGTCTTTTTCTTACAATTTTCAACTTCCCATGGCTCAACAAAGGCATTGAAAATGTGTGACATGACAGTTTGTTTGAACTCATTTGGATTGACACCAAAACTTTCAAGCTGCAAATCAAAGCTGAAAAATGTCATTAAAAATAAATAATGTAAGATATTGTCTTTGATAAAAAACAAATGTTTTACAATCTTACTCTAATTCATCACCTTCAAAATGTACTCTATCATCATTATTGCCATGTTTCCTGCAAATTGCAGCCTCAGTAAGTCTAGCACTTCTGACAAGAATAGCTTGCTTTTCAATTGATTCCCCCCAATATTAGGTCAACCGTCTTTGATATGCTTCACATCACTCCACCTACACTCACGAGGGGATGTGACTCTGCAAGCCATATACCCCAATCAACTGTCTCAGATAGAGAATAAGACTCATGCCAATGGTGAGAATGTCCTGCCTGTGCATCAGGTGTATAAAATCGGCCTGGATGGTGTCCATATGGACCAGTCACCTTTTGAAAATGTTGAAGCTCCTTCCAAAATATCTCCAAAATAGTTTCCATCATCTTGCCAGCCACCTGCTCGTTTAGACTTGGCAGCAAGTGCAATTTCTCCACTCCTCTCTCCATTGCAGCCTTTTTTGCCATCAAGCCTTTCATTGGCATTGCGCCAAATTTCAGGAAGAATTGATAGAGCCCCATGCAAAAATTGCAAGGAAATGGCAATGTAGGGGCTCACAACAAAGCAACATGTTTTGAACAAGTGTTCCAAGCCCAACAACTTCAACAGAACAGGTGGAATCATTATTGTCACCGTCATCATTTTCCCTGAATAAGAGATGAAAAAAGTTATTAATGAATAATTGAAACAAAGTGTAAAATAAAAAAAAACTCACAACTCAATCATGCCAATGCATTTATGATTATCACCAAAAACTTCATCAGCCTCAGAAGCCATGATTTCAAATCTATCTTTGACAATGGGACCAAACAATGTTTCATCAGCAACAGCAGCACAAGCACAATGAACAAAATAATAAATTTTGTTCATGCCTGGGAAATTGGTATCAGATAGCCTAAGAGCTTTAAGTGACAAGAACAACGCACAAAGAAGGACATAAATGCACTTCCAAAACTTGTCTTCAATATCTATCACTGCTTCAATCACATGACTGGTCTTCAGCAAATCAAAAACTATTTGATTGTGGATAGTTGCCTTTAGGGCTTGCCTTTGTCAAAGTAGTCTGTGCATGGCATAGAACAATGTTGCAAACCAAGTTCCTGCACCGCAGAGCAATCCAATCCTCTTTCCCTTTTTAAAATGACTTGCTTGAACCATGAATTGTGCATACATTGCTTGGCTGGCTCCAGACCCAAAGATATTATAAAGTCTGCATGTTTGAAGGATTAAGGACTGCAATCATGTTAGTCATATCCAAATTAAAGAAGTTAGAAGGCCCCCCCAGATTTTTTTGCCATTTTTTGGTACTGATTTTACATATGGCCCATGTACAAGTTCCCATGTAAAAATGAAATTAAGAAAATAATTGTGATTTTTTTCTGCAGAGTTACATGTGCTCAAGACGTTTGTGAGTACTTGTCATCCAATTTTCATTTGTTTAATATTTTAGGATCATTTTTTTGCTTTCTCAAGACCAAATGAAATTTGACAAGTTCTCACAATTTTTTAAAATATCAAAAATCCAAATCTTTCTAATCAACTAGTGACTTTGTTAGAAATGTAATTTTGACATTTAAAAAACCAATCTCAATAACTCATATTAAATTATTACTTCAAGTTCTCATACATTTTTGAACATGGTAAAGAGAAACTAGAACCTAACAACTTTGAAAATATGTCAGATGAATTCCAGAATTTCAATTCTCCTTTTGGGCAGTCCCTTGGAGAAAACACTAAATATTTGGATTTTATTGGTGATGTCTTAAGTTTTTCTAATGAAACCAACATCTTTACTGAGATTTTGGATGTGTTGGATGCAAATAATCTTGCCTTTCATGAGTTTGCCAGCATTGTTACTTGTTTAGGGAAGTGGGATAAAAATGTGGGAAAAATTGTACATGGACGCGTCCCCAAAGAAAATCCAGAAATATTGACAAAATAGATTATCATAAAAAACATGGAATTCACTACATGATACAGAGAGCGCGTAGGGACATGGACCAGCTGATTGAGTCCCTGGACCAGTTGAGAATTTCAGTTGGAAATGCTAATGAAGAGCTTGTACGAGAAAACAACAGTAACAACATCAGCAACAACAACATTAACAATGACAATGATACAGATGACATTGATGAGGGACAAGAACAAATTTCTGTTTTTAGAAATGAAAAAGGCAAAATAATTCCTACCAAAAAATTATTCCTGCCAGAGATGCTTTCCCTAAACTTGCTAGAAAAAGAGAAGAGAAAGAAAGTATTGATGGTGATGTTGCTGTAAATGTTTCAGGCTCTATCAATGGTGGCAGCGATGGCATTGGTGATGGCATAGGTGTTGGTGATAACAGTGAAGTTGGTAGGGAAGGTATCAATAATGGTGCTGTTGTGGATTCTGACAATTGGTGGCGTCAGTACCAGAGGTGATGTTGCTGTTGATGGTACTGGTGTTGGCATTGGGGATGTCAAAGACACAGAAAATGTTACCAATGTGGGTTAAATTATTGAAAATTTGAATGGGAGAAATAGTGATATTCAACCTGATGTTGAACAAGATGAAGTGACATGTGCTCATGACAAAGTCTGACATGTGCTCACAACCATAAAAAAATAAAAATGAAAGTTAGGATTAGGTGTGCAATTAGTGTAGAACCAAATTTGTGATTTGTTGATTATTTGCCAGATATAATGATTTTTGAAATGTTAAAAATCAATACGTTTGGAATCTTGTTTTTGACATCATCACATCATTACCTATTGTCAAGACATAACAATTTTCAAAATTATAAAAATGATTACGTCTCATACTAATTAGGGTTAGAAGGGTCCTCCCGATTTTTTTGTTGCATTTTTTTGATACTGATTCTACATACTGCCCATATATGAGCTCCCAAGTAGAAATGAAATATAAAAATTGCTCTATACAACAAATCAATTTTTTTCTTGATTTTGGAATGTTCGTCATCATGAAAGTTGATTTTTGATGTGTGTCACAACAACTTTTTCTGAAATTGCATGATTGTTAATGAGATTTTACTGTTTTGATGGTTTGGTAAAAATAGGAAATGAGTAAGCTTTTTTTCAGAAAA
>JACCDI011781825.1_pt1 | contig 11412 bp, 8 predicted proteins | sample 7442791 | NCBI WGS metagenome assembly JACCDI01 (sample SAMN15323434, study PRJNA562643) | freshwater metagenome | isolation source: river surface water | place: USA:Blue River Watershed | collected 2017-08-15
GCGACCCCGCCCATAATTGCCGCGCCGCAATGCGTTTGCCTTGGGTGAGCATTGCCCCTGCTGCGAGCATGGCATCGCCCTCGATGACGGCACCGTTCATGACCGTTGACGACAGCCCGACAAATGCGCGGTCGTGAAGGATACAACCGTGCAGCATGACATTGTGGCCAACGAGCACGTCCTCCCCGATGATGGTCGGAAAACCATCTTCAACGCCGGGCATCGGGCCGTCGCAATGTACGACACTGCCGTCTTGAATATTTGTGCGGGCACCAATCACAACCCGGTTCACTTCAGCGCGGATGACGCAATTGTACCAGATGCTGGCCTCCGGCCCGATGGTGACATCACCGATAATGCGGCACCCCGGCGCAATGAATGCGCTGTCGTGAATCTGTGGGGTCTTGCCATTGACAGTGACAATGCTGATGTCGGCACGGTTATTGATCATCGGATTTTCCATAGTGAAAGATGTGGCAACACCGATGCATAATCATCGGTCCAGGCACGTGTGTCGCCGGGAGCATCCAGTTCCAGCCACTGGTCGGCGTTGTAGTCGCGGCTTTTTTGGGTGTCGAGTTTGCCTGTGAGCTTGAAAAGCTTTTTAGGGTCGCGGCTAAGCGCTATCCAGTCCGACGGCCGCTCGCCGTCTTTGATCATTGCCTTGGTCGGGCTGTTTCGGCGAAGCGCTGCATACCAACCATTGGCCTTTGCTTCCGCGGCAATCACTGGATTGAGGTCAATGTAGCGATTTGAAATATGGACAAGCAATATTCCGTCAGCTTTCAATGCTCTGCGATAAGTTGCGAATGCTTCTTGCGTGAGCAAATGCAGGGGAATGGCATCGGATGAAAACGCATCCAACGCTATGACGTCAAAGCTATTCTTTGGAACCTCTGCGAGTGTGAGGCGGGCGTCGCCTAAAGTCATTTTCGCGTTGGGTGCGCATTTTTCAAGGAATGAGAATATCTTTCGGTCACGCGCAATCTCTACAATCAGCCTATCAATTTCGAAGAACTGCCATGTTTGTCCGGGCTGACGGTAACAGGCCAAAGTTCCAGTACCTAGGCCAACAATCCCTATATTCGCGTTCGGGCCAAACAATCGCGGCGTTTGGGCAAGTGCTTTGCCAATGCCAGAGGTGGGGGCGTAATAGCTGGTCGGGCGCGTCGGTTCATCGAGCAACTGCATGCCGTGCATCGTCGTGCCGTGGATCAACGACCGCACCCTGCCATTTTCTGAAGAATTAATCGTGTACGTGCCAAAGTAACTGCGCATCCGAACACCATCGAAACTCAATTGCGCATTATACCAGCCACCATTCAGCGTAAGCAGTCCTGTCATGACGAGCAGAAAGGGAACGCGAAAGCCGGCAACGACAACGCCTAAGGCAATCAGAACCGAGCCAATGATGACTTTTGTCATCGATAAGGATCCTGGATTGAAAATACTGCCGAATACCCCAAGCACAAATGCCAGCAATCCAAATCCCATCATGACATAGGGGAGTTTGTTGTCGCTCTCTTTAATAGGAATAAGCCCAATTTTGGGCAAAAGAACAGCCGCGACCAAGATCAGGATCGGGTGTTCCCACGTCCAGTTAAACAGCATTGGTGCGACAATGGCGCAGAACAGGCCGCCTACCACACCACCGATCGACATCATGAGATAAAAACTTGTCAGCTGGTTTGGTGCCGGACGCGTTCTGTACATTTCATTGTGCAGCGCCACCGCGACGGTAAACAAAAGGCTAATACTGGCAATTAGGCCGGCAATTGCGGCCTTGTTCCCTTGCAAAAATATGAACGCTCCGGCGGTTAACATGGCAAGCGGCGCAATACGGCTGATCCAATATGCGGGTCGCTGATTATCTGCAAATGCAACGCTAAAACTAAGCAGGTAAACGGCCAATGGGATCACCCAGAGCAGCGGCATCGCCATAAGGTCCGTGGTCAAATGTGACGTCGTAGACAACATTAGGCCAGATGGAACGGCCGCAAGCGCAACCCAGTACAGGCGGCGTTTCCATGAAATAGGCGTGGTCGCTTCGCTCGTCGCTGCACTGTCGGTTTGGTCGCTTGATGTCCGCCAGATTTTGACTGTGCATGCTGCAACGAGCGCCATAAGCAAAAGATAAATGCCACTCCACAACCATTTCTGCGTGTGCAATGCCGTGAAGGGCTCAACTATGAGCGGATAGGTCAAAAGTCCTACAAAGCTGCCGATGTTTGACGCAGCATATAGGGCATAGGGCTCGCCTTTGTTTCCGGAAAGCGCGAACCAGCGCTGCATCAACGGCGCCTGTGCCGCTACAACGAAGAAGAGTGGACCGATGGATGCAATCAGCAACCAAGGCACCCAAAAAATGGGGGATCCATCCGACGGAGGCTGCATGTCGGCTAGTCCAATTGGTAACCAGAGCAGCGCAACCAAGAACAAGCCAAGGTGAATTCTGGCTTGTCGACGAGCGGGTTCACGGGCCAAACGGTGGGCATAGGCATATCCGCCCAACAGCAATGCTTGATATACAAGCATTGCGCTGTTCCAAACCGCAGGTGCGCCACCCAGCCGGGGCAGTGCCATGCGTGCAATCATCGGCTGAACGAGAAAAAGCAGGAAACTACCAGTCAAAATGGTTAGCAGGAATAACAACCTGCTGTTTCGTGCGTCGGTCTCGTTCATGCTTTATCCTTTCATCAAACGCGCGGCCAGTGCGGCATGATATGTCAAAATGCCTGAGCAACCGGCGCGTTTGAATGCCATGAGCGTTTCGAGCACCAGCGCGTCGCGGTCACCAGCGCCAGCGGCAGCGGCGGCCTCAATCATCGCATATTCGCCGGACACTTGGTACGCGAATACGGGCACATCGAATTGGTCGCGCACGCGACGGACAATATCGAGATAGGGCAGGCCGGGCTTGACCATGACGCTGTCGGCACCTTCGGCAATGTCCATAGCGACTTCGCGCATGGCTTCATCGCTGTTCGCTGGATCCATCTGATACGTTTTCTTGTTACCTTTCAGCAGGCCGCTTGAGCCAACGGCGTCACGGAACGGGCCGTAGAAGGCGCTGGCATATTTTGCGGCGTAGGACATGATCTGGACGTTGGGATGGCCATTCATTTCGAGTGCCTTGCGAATGGCACCAATGCGTCCATCCATCATGTCGCTAGGCGCAATGATATCCGCGCCGGCATTGGCCTGATTTATCGCCTGATCGACAAGCACGGCAACCGTTTCGTCGTTTAACACATAACCGGCATCGTCGATTAAGCCGTCCTGTCCATGCGACGTGTAAGGGTCGAGCGCGACGTCGGTCAAAATGCCGATTGCATCGCCATGTGCCTGTTTGATGGCGCGGATGGCGCGGCACATGAGATTGTCGGGGTTGAGCGCCTCTTCACCGTCCTCGCTGCGCCGCTCTGGCTGCGTATTTGGGAATAATGCGATGCAGGGGATGCCAAGATCGATAGCTTCAGCGGCGCGCACAACGATCTGGTCAACGGACCAGCGCGATACGCCAGGGAGCGATAAAATCGGCTCTTCGACGGCTTCTCCCTCGGTGACGAACAATGGCCAGATAAGATCTGCAGGCGAAAGCATGGTCTCACGGACCATGGCTCTGCTCCATTCGGTAGCGCGCGTGCGGCGCAGACGGGTGTTCGGGAAAAAGGATGTGTTGCTCATGAACGACAGGTAGCGGTGTTATGCCGCATCCTCAATGGCTTATCCGTTGGTCCGCGAATGGTCGACTTGAAGCGTCAGTCGGTCGATTTCACGCTTCGGTTTATCGGTTGCTTTGGGCTGTGTGCGCAATGGTACGAGCGCTGCACCGGCCTTGACCGATTTCAGGCGCTGAAGCGTGCCTTTAAAGCGCGCAAGGTCGCTTCCCCCAAGTTGTGCACGCTGCGTAAACTTGATCGAATTTGGGTTCACCGCCCGTCCGTTGCGATATAATTCATAGTGCAAATGCGGACCAGTCGACAAACCCGTTGATCCTACATAGCCGATGATTTGACCGCGCCGAACACGGCTTCCGGGTCGTGTGGCGATACGGCTCATATGGCCATAGCCACTGGCAAGGCCGCCACCATGGTTCAGCTGAACAAAGTTGCCATAACCGCCTTTGCGCCCGGCATAGGCAACGACACCATCGGTCACCGCAAAAATGGGCTGGCCGTAGCTAGCTTTAAAATCAAGGCCGCTATGCATGCGCATATAGCCTAAAATCGGGTGACGTCTGCCGCCAAAGCCCGATGTCACAGGGCCATTAACAGGGCGGCTGAGTGCGCCTTTCGACTCACCTACACCAGAGGCTTCGAACCATTGGCTGCTGTCGCCATTGGTCCATTTGAGCATCTGAACTCGCGATTTGCCGTCGCGGTCGACGCCAGCATATAAAAGATTGCCGACCTTAACTTCACCGGTTTCAGCGCGCTTATAACCAACGATGATATCAAATTCATCGGTCGCGCGGATTGCCGACAAGGGCATGCGGCCCGAGATGACTTTCAGATAATCCTGGATAGCACTGGCAGGCGCACCCGCTGCGCGCGCTGACCGGTAAATGCCCTGGCTGCCGACTGTGCCGCGGATGCGCAACGGCGTGTCATCCACGAGTATCGGTTCGCGGCTTAACCGGAGCGCGCCAGCTTCACGGTTGATAGCGAGATTGAGGTCAAATCGCGCACGAAAAGCCACGGATTCCAAAGGCCGGGGCTGATTTTGCGCAGAGCGTTTACCGAGCACGATATTGATGGGCGTGCCGGGTTCAATATCCGATAGCGACGTGACGCCTGAAACCATTTTGGCGACATCATTGGCTTCATTGCCGCCAACGCCAGCGCGCTGTAGGACCCGTGCAAAGCTATCACCGCGGCCCAAAGAGGCTGTCAATTCGATGCGGGGACGCTCCGGGCTTCCGGCAAGGGCAACAACCGCGTCAGTCGCGGCCATGCGTTTGCCGCTGTCACTGCCATAGGCAATCGGCATAACCATTTGCGCGCGCGCTTCTTCAAACTCCGCTTCCGTTGCGATGGACGGTTGCGGGCCGTAAATTGGTCCGAAATCCGGGAGGAGCGCAAGTGCAGCAACGCTTAATAGCGTTAGCGTTCCAAGGCCACGAAACCAGCGGACGGAACCAATATTTTCGCCAAGGTCGGGGACGAGGTCGAGCTGGGCAATGCGTTCGCGCCAAGTTGCTTCGGTGGTCTTGCGCAGGGGTGCGACCATGGCATCGGCAAGCATCACGCTTCCGTTCGCGGCGGCCGCAGCAAAGTGTGTATCTTTGCCTTCAAACATAAGGATATCTATCCACGATCCTGCCCTTACCCACCCGGACATTCTTATCTGCCCACATCCCTGTGACGGCATATGGTTAATGTCAATTTAAGACCGGAGACAATTGGTTCGTGATGCGGCGAATGGTGTATATTCACCGACCAGTCCGGGAACAGATTGATAAGTGGCAATCGGGCATTTAATCGCTTCATTAAATGTTCGGCAATGCTAAAGCAGGATGTAATATCGGGAGGGTCGAATGCACAGCGATCGGGTTGAATTTTTCTACGATCTTTCAAGCCCATGGACCTATTTGGCGTTCACGAACATTATGGGCGTGCTCGACCGTACAGGCGCGACAATGACGTTGCGGCCTATATTGGTCGGCGGCGTGTTCAACGCGGTCAACCCAGCTGTCTATGCCGCCCGCGAAGCATCCGACAATCCAAAGCTGCTCCACAGTTGGAGAACACTACGCGATTGGGCAGCGTTAGCCGGCGTCGCACTGAACTTCCCAAGCCAATATCACCCCGCCAAGAGCGTCAATGCAATGCGCATGGCCTGCGGTCTTGCCGATGATCCAGCGGCACTGCACGCGTTTACGAAAGCGGTGTTCGAAAGCTATTTTGGCGCGCAGGAAAATCTTGATGATCCCGATGTGCTGTTTGCGGTGGCCAATAGTGTTGGTTTGGATGGTGATGCCTTGCGCGTGCGTGCGCAATCGGATGACGTAAAGGCGCTGCTGCGCGCGAATACGGATGAAGTCATTGCGCGCGGCGGCTATGGCTCGCCTACGATTTTTGTCGACAAAACATATATGTATTTTGGTAATGACCAACTGCCCTTGGTAGAATTTGCATTGAATAGGAGCGCCGCATGAACGACCGCGTGAGTATAACCGTTGAAAACCACGTGGCCGATGTCCGGCTCACCCGCGCCGACAAAATGAACGCGCTCGACCCGGCCATGTTTCAGGGGATCATATCCGCCGGAGAAGAGCTTGCCGCGATGAACGGCGTGCGCGCTGTTGTGCTGTCGGGTGAAGGACGCAGCTTTTGTGCGGGGCTCGATATGGCCAGCATGGCAAGCGGCGGTGCAAGCGCGAATAGCGGCATGGGCAGCCTGACGGACCGGACGCATGGCAATGCCAACACATTCCAGCAAGTCGCGATGCTTTGGCGCAAGCTGCCTATGCCCGTCATTGCCGCAGTCCACGGGGTGTGCTTTGGCGGCGGCCTGCAAATTGCCAGCGGTGCGGACATCCGTGTGATCGCGCCCGATGCCCGGCTTGCGGTGATGGAGATGAAATGGGGGCTGATCCCTGACATGGGCGGCTATGCCTTATGGCGCGGCATGGTGCGTGAAGATATCTTGCGTGAGTTAACCTACACCAACCGCGAGTTTTCAGGGTCAGAGGCTTTGGGCTTGGGCTTTGCGACGTTCGTGGATGAAAACCCCCACGCCCGCGCCATGGCCATTGCCCGCGAAATCGCGGACCGGAACCCCGAAGCTATGCGCGAGGCCAAGGCGCTGTTCAACGAATATACCGACATGGACGAAGACGCGATCTTGATGGCCGAAAGCGTCCGCCAAGCCAAAGTCATTCGTAAACCCAACCAGATCGAAGCGGTCATGGCGGGAATGCAGAAGCGCGCAGCTACGTTTGTGGATTGAATGCATCGAACTGAAAGGCTTGCGTTCGCCGTCCGAACAACATCATTTTGACTAGTTGGATTTAACTCGCAACCGCTCCAGTGCTTCGCGTAAGCCTTCCGATATAGGAGAAGCACCAGATTTTCCGGTCAACACCGTAGTCGTACTGCAGGTCGCAACGCACTTGCCGCCCTGAAACGCGGCCGAGGCGACCTCCCAGCTTGAGGTGCCGACGCGATATATGCCGCTGGCAATCTGAACATGCTCGGGAAAGTAGCTTTCCGCCAGATAGTTTATTTCGACCCGAACGATAAGCCAGCGGTGATCTTTCGCAAAATTGGGCAAACCAATCGAATGGGTAAAAAGGCCGCGGCCATGTTCGAACAGTCCAGCCATCGCCACATTGTTGATATGGCCCAGCATGTCGAGATCAGCGAAGCGGGTCTCGGTCGAATGGACAAACGGATAGTTGGCAGGGTTAAGCTGCCAAGCCTGGGGTTTGGGCATATGAAACCTTTATCAAAAGTCGTCACCCTGAACTTTTTCAGGGTCTTACTTTCTGCGTTGAAGATTAAGACCCTGACACAAGTTCAAGGTGACGGTTTGGCTAATACTAGTGAGCCTTAAAGACCCCGACCGATGAGTTCTTTCATGATCTCGTTGGTGCCGCCGAAAATGCGCGTCACGCGTGCGGCGCGCCACATGCGGGCGATGGGATATTCATTCATATATCCAGCGCCGCCATGCAGCTGCAGACAGGCATCGACAACTTCCCACTGCAGGTCCGTGTGCCACAGCTTTGCAGCGGCGCCTTCCTCGGCGGTGAGTTCTTTTTTGTAATGGCGGTTCAAGGCCCAATCGAGATGCGCCCAGCCAATTTGCAACTTCGCCTTGATATCGGCCAGCACAAAACGGGTGTTTTGGAAATCAAGCAATGGCTTGCCGAACACAATCCGTTCGCGGCAGAACGCGACGGTTTCATCAAAAGCCTTCTGCGTGCTGGCCATCGACGATACGGCAATCGAAAGGCGCTCCTGCGGCAGTTCGCTCATCAGATAGATGAAGCCCTTGCCTTCTTCGCCCAAGCAGTTGGTCATTGGCACCCGGACATCTTCGAAGAACAGTTCCGACGTATCAGCTTCATCCATGCCGATTTTGTCAAGGTTACGGCCGCGCTTGAAGCCATCACGATCCGCCTCAACGAGGACAATCGACATTCCCTTATACGCTGGCTGGATCTCTGTGTCGGTTTTGACGCAGACCAAGATCAGATCGGCATTTTGGCCGTTCGTGATGTACGTTTTGCTGCCGTTGATGACATAATGGTTGCCGTCTTTGCGCGCGGTTGTCTTCATACCCTGAAGATCGCTTCCGGTGCCAGGCTCCGTCATGGCGATGGCGGTGATGACTTCGCCCGAGATCATCTTGGGCAACCAATGCTTCTTCTGCTCTTCGCTGCCATAGCTAGTGATATAGTTTACGACGATATCGGACTGAAGCGAGAAGCCCGTGGCGACGCCGCCATAATAAGCCGATTCTTCGTCGACGATCGCGTTGTAGCCAAAGTCGAGGCCAAGGCCGCCATATTCAACAGGTGCGGTGGGGCAGAGCATGCCGACTGCTCCAGCCTTGGGCCAAATCGACTTTGGAACGATGCCATCTTCCTGCCACTGCTTTGCGTGGGGCGCGACTTCCTTTTGAAGGAACTGGCGAACCGACTGGCGGAACGCTTCATGATCTTCAGTATAAGCGGTGCGTGGAATGGTATCGAGCGACATGGTGAATCCCCTGCAAGAAGTGACTGCAAAATATGCACCTTCAATGGCAGCAAGTTGACGCGGGCGTCAAGCCGAATTTAATCGTTCGATTAAACTGGCTCGCCCGCATCACGTGCACGTTCAACGATCGTGCGTTCCGCCTTAGGCACGCTGCGATAGGCGGCGATTAGCAAAGCCAAGGCAATTGGCGCGACCGCGATGAGCGAGAGGATGCCAACGCGTAAGTTGCCCACCGGCGTCCCGTCGACCATTGTTCCGGCAAGATCGGAAATCTGACCGACCATATAAGGCCCAAAGGACAGCCCGACGAGCGTGGTGCCCAAGAAGAACGCAGCGGTTGCCGTACCCCGCATGCGTGGCAGCACAAGGTCCTGTGTGGTTGCGGCAGCGGCGCCAAGTGCCGTTGCGCCAAACATTCCAGCAAGAAATTGCATGATGTAAAACAATAATGCATTTTCGGTCGTAAAGCCGATCCAGATCGGAATGATTGGGGCAACGACACCGAAAATTATAACTAAAACGCGCCCTGCGGCATGTCGCGCCCGGAGCATATCGGCGACAGATCCGCCGACGATTACACCCAGAAAGCCACTAAGTGCTCCACTTCCACCTAAAATCAAAGCCAACTCTGCTTTAGGCAACTTAAGCACCGTTTCCGCATAAGGAGCGGACCAAAAAGCCAGAGCATAAGCGACAAGTGCGACCAAGCCATAGCCAATGGTGGTGCAGATGAACGCAGGCGTTCCCCAGATGAGCTTAAATGTCGCCGGATCCTTCGCCCGCAATGTGGATGCCCAGGAGAAGACGGCATAATAGCCAAAGCCAACCGCCGACCACTGCGGGAAATTGCCGGTCAGCTGGATCATTGTGTAAGCAAACGCCGCGATAGCGGCTGCTGTTACTATGTTTATGACAAGCGCCGTTGGCCCACGTTGCCACGCACCCCATAAGGTAAAGGGCGGGACAATCATGGAAAGATCGCTCGCAAATGCGCGAAATGGGGCAGGGTGCGCGGGCGTAACCAACCCATCCATCGCGCCGCGGACGGGCTCACGCAATGTTGCAACCCACAAACCGACAAGAACACCCGGAAGGCCGACGGCCACGAATGCCGCATGCCAGCCGACCAGGCCTAGCGGGCCGCCTTGTGGGAAAGCGGCGTCCCAGCCTTGGACGATGAGCGCGCCCAAAAACAACGAAACGCCGCCGCCAATATACAGACCGGACGAGTAAATCGCGAGCGCGGTCGCGCGCTGCCGTTTCGGGAAATAATCGGAAATCAGTGAATAAGCCGTGGGGCTTGCAGTCGCTTCGCCCACGCCGACGCCCATGCGCGCCATGGTCAGTTCGACCTGATTGCGCGCAAAGCCGGACAAGGCGGTCATAATCGACCATAAGGCAAGGCCAATAGACAGAAGCTTTACGCGGCTCCAATTATCCGCAAGTCGGCCCAATGGAATACCGAATAAAGCATAGAAAACCGCGAAAGCTGCGCCACCCAAAAAGCCCATGTCGGCATCGGTAAGGCCAAGGTCTGCTTTGATATCTACGGCCAAAATGCTGAGGATTTGGCGATCGATGAAGTTGAGTATGTAGACGATGACAAGGACAATCAGCACATACCAGCTGTAGCTGCTGGCCTCGGGCGATTTAACCTCTGCTTGCGGGGAAATAGCGCCGTTGTTTTCGCCTTCGACCGTCACACTCACTTTGCTCTCCCTCAATCGCGGTTGTCGACTTCTGCTGCTATGGCTAGCAGAACAGCCAGCCTGCGCAACGATAAATCCCTTTCAACTTATCGCACAGAATGCGCGGACCTAGTTTCGCGGAATAGTGCGGGCACCCAGACCACATTGCTCAAAGCCAATGCCGAGCAGTCGCAATGAAAAAAATCGCAATGCGGCGTGTCGTGTTTCGCTTGAATCTGGAACGAATTCCTCCAATATACTGTTTATGCGGCTATCTTGCCGTGTTTTGAGGAGAATTAAGTCATGGCACAGTGGTCCGATCCACGGGTAACCGGGACCCAGTCAAGTCTTGCAGGTGTAGGTACACGCGCCGGCGATGTCGCTTTTGACGCTGGTCTGCGTTCGCACATGCTCAAGGTTTACAATTATATGGCGTCAGGCGTCTTGCTGACCGGCATCGTTGCGATGCTGTTTGCACAGACCGAACTGGCACGAAATCTGATGGTGAACCCAAGCCTGATGAGCTGGGTAATCATTTTATCGCCACTGGTCGTCGTAATGGCGATGAGCTTTGGCCAAGGTAAGTTTTCTGCTGCCACGCTTCAGGCTATGTTCTGGGGATTTGCGGTATTGATGGGCCTATCGCTGGCACGCATCTTCATGATGTTCACCGGTGAGTCCATCGCGCAGACCTTCTTTGCAACGTCAGCGGCTTTCGCGGGATTGAGCCTGTGGGCTTACACAACCAAGAAAGACATCAGTGGCTGGGGAAGCTTTCTCATCATGGGAATGGTCGGCTTGATTGTTGCGTCGATCGTCAACATCTTCCTCGGCTCCGACACTTTGGGTTGGGTTATCAGCTGTGCAGGTGTGCTCATCTTCGCTGGTCTGACCGCTTATGATACGCAACGTATCAAAAGCGAATATTTCTACCTTCAGGGTACAGAAATGATCGGCAAGGCTGCAGTCATGGGCGCACTGACGCTGTATCTGGACTTCATCAACATGTTCCA
>JACCDI012080206.1_pt1 | contig 11409 bp, 11 predicted proteins | sample 7442791 | NCBI WGS metagenome assembly JACCDI01 (sample SAMN15323434, study PRJNA562643) | freshwater metagenome | isolation source: river surface water | place: USA:Blue River Watershed | collected 2017-08-15
CTGAGCAGATTTAGCGGCAGCGGCAGCCTTGGAAGCCGAAGCACCCTTGGAAGCAGAGGCAGCACGAGAAGCAGCCTTAGCAGCAGACTTAGCAGCGGATTTAGCGGCAGCAGCAGCTCTGGAAGCAGCCTTAGAAGCAGCCTTCTTCATAGATTTAGCAGCAGAACGAGAACGACGCATAGCTTTAGAACGAGAACGACGAGTAGCCATTGTATATATATAACTAATAAAAAAAATAATTTTTATTTGGTTAATATTTTCCTTAATATTTTATTAATAAACCATTTTATTAATAAAATGTTTCTAAATAATTATTCAATTAAAATATAATTTAAATTTTTGCTCTTTATAAGTCGCTAACAAAGTTAGCTTATATGTCGCTTATCTTACCAAATTGTATCAGTATTGTGCCAATACATTTTATCTCCCTTAACTATCTTAAAAATACTTCTAAATAGTTTTAAACGTGTTAATGGACAATTTGTTCTATATTTATTCAATGGATGTGGATTTACTTTTAATTGTGCTTTAATTGCCTTTTCAAAAATATGTTGACGATTTGTTACCGCAATATATGTATAAAATGCCTCATAAGATAGCTGTCTAATTACCGCAATATCCTCGTTTTTATCTTGAAAATCTCTTAAATATTCTTGACAAATTGCTAAACCTGCTATATCTGCTAAATCTTCACCAGCTGACTCAGTCGCATCCATTTTAATTCCATCTTGTGCCGCAAAATGCTCATATTGTGCTATTACATCATTAACTTTTCTTTGAAATACGGCTCTATCATGTGGTGTCCACCAATTCTTTAAGTTACCTTTATAATCATATTTACTACCAGAGTCATCAATTGAATGTCCCATTTCATGACCTAAAGTATAACCAATATTAGCTAAATTATATTCTATACCACGTTCATCTAAATCTACAAATGGCTTTTGTAAGTAACCAAGTGGAACATAAATTGAATTTAATGTAGGTGTATAATAAGCATTTACAACATATGCTTGTGTTCCTACTAATTTAAATTCTTGCCAATCAATTATTGGTATATCACTTACAGGTGTTCCATCTAATAATACTTGTTTATCAGAACGCCATTTACAAATTTTTAACATATTTCCCCAAATATCATTTGATACGTAGTTTAATAAAGGATCTTCGCGAAGAATCTTAGGAGAGCCTACTACTAATTTTAAGTGATGTAACTTTTGTAAGGCTTTTTGTTTTGTTTGTGGACTTAACCATTGATTACGCTTTAATATACGAATAAATACTGTTTTTAAATCAGCTGCTAAATTATGAACATAATCAATAACTTCTTGTCTTTTATAATTTTCTACATATTGATTTGTTAAAAATGTGTTAAAACACATTGATAAAGAAAATATCGCATTTACATCATTTGGAAATGGTATAGGTTGATTATTTACAAATTTACCAAAAAATGGATAGTATATTTCACGTCTTGTTTTATTATTAAAACGAATCATTTGTCTAAATGTTAAATATAAAAAGTAATTACGCCATTTTTCTGTTTTCCAATTTTCTTTCATCAATTTCATTATACATTTTAAGTAATTTATGCTACTACATATAAAAAAGTCAGGAATCTTTTTAAATCCAATATCCTTACAAAATTGTTCCCAATCAAAATCATATTTCTCAATACTTTCCTTTTTAGTAACCACATTATAAAATTCTGTGCTATCATTTTTAAACTCATCACAACCAATTGCTGTCATTATTTCTAATTCAATATCAACTATATCTTTTCCTTTTACTCCATGACCTGATCCTAAACAAAATGTAAATAGTTTATCTACAAAAATATTAAATTTATGTAAAAATTCTTTTTGATATGCTAAATCCTTAGGATCTTTATTAGGATCTTCAATATATAATTCATAATCATAAAATGTTAGTTGAGGAAAAGAAATATTACATCTATTAACACCTGCATCTTTTAAATCTTGTTGAATTGAAAAATTTATAGGACAACCCCATGAAACTATTTCATTTTGATTAATTTTTGCTAGAAATCCAATTAAATCATCTTTTGCTATATATTCATCTACTTCTTTAACATAATCATTTATGTTTTTCTTTAATGATCTTTCATTATCATGTATACAAGATGATAAAACAGCATTTAGCTCTTTAGCCATTTTAGTAGTAGAATTTTCTTTAATATAGGTTTTTACTAAATCCAATAATTGATAATAAACTTCTTCTTGTTTCGTTCTAAAATTATCATATTGAACATAATATTTTTTTTCTTTTTGTGATAGTTTTTTTTGTGTTTGTATCCATTTATAGTTAATAAATGTATAATAATCACTTCTAGGTGTAATTTCCTTAGGTGCTATTGGTTGGTTAAAAAATTTTATTAATTTTTTTTCAAAATCAAGTGTTTTTTTAGCAACATTACCAGCAATAGATTTTTCATATTCTTCTTCAAAACGATTAAATGTATTTGCTGATTTGCGACATAAAATAGTTAATTCATCTGCCGTTGGTTTACATTTTCTTGTTTTATTTATTCCCTTAACTATTTGTTGCTTTTTTGTTGTCATATATATTATTAAGTTATTTTTTTTTAGGTTTATTTTTTTTACTTTTATCTATTACTATTTCTTTTGTTATATTTTTTATAATCTTTTCATAACTTGCTTTTTGCTCTTCTTCTGTTCTTCCAGAAGTTGAATTTAACATTATTTGATTAAACATATCATTTGATTTTGAATCATGATAGCGACAATTTGGGTGCTCTTGTCTCCATTTATTTACATTGTTAAAGTTTTTTCTAGCGACTGCCTTCACAAATTTTAACATTAATGGTTTCTCATCTGTCTCTTTTTACCATTCTCCATCTGGATTCTTAACAAAAAGTGATTCCCTTTTTAAATCAGAACAGTGAAATGGACGTAGTTCCTCTTCTAAATCTTTAAGTCCACGCATAATTATTCTTGTAATACCTTCAACATATCCAAGATGAGCTGTTGCTTCTAATTCTTCTAATGTAGGTTGTAGATAATCTAAAAACTCATCAATTGTCATAGCATTTTTACAAGTTTCATTTAAATAAAGTTGTAAATTAAATTGATTATAGTTATTATTATTATTTATAGTTCCATTATTAATATTATTTGAATTGTTAGTTTTTGCTATTTCCATCATTTGTGTCATCATTTGATTTGTTTGTGTTAACATTAATTCTTTAAATTCATTATTTTGCTTTAATAATTCAAAAACTAATTTAGCATCTGTTACTGTTATATCTTTTTGTATTAATTTATCATCTTTTTGTATTATTTCACTTATATTATTAGGTTCATTTAAATTGTTAGATTCTAATTCTATTTTTTCTTTACATATTTTTTTATGTCTCCATAATCCTGAGCGATCTTTATAACATTTATTACATATTGTGCATTTAAATTCTTCATTAATTAGCGACAAATCGGTTGATTCTTGTTGATTTTTATGTTTAGCTGTGTTTATATGTTTATAATAATCATATTTCTTACTCGTAGTATAGTTACATTTTTTACAATAAAAATTAGTTGCGACTTTTTGCGACAAATTGGTTGATTCCGTTGACATTATCTCTATATTTAAGCAACAAAAAAATCGCCTAAATATAATTTATTAATTTTTTAAAAAAAAGTATCGTCACAAATTTTTTAGTAAATTCTAGCAAATTAGAGCATAATGCTCACAACCCATTTTTCACAACTATTTTTTTCAAAACTTTTTTAAGAATTTGAAAATTGGACAAAAATAAATGTCCAAAATTGAAATTTTAAAATACTTTTTGGAAAAATTTATTCAACTTTTTTAAAAAACAAATATCCAACAAAATTATCATAATAATTATATAAAATATACTAATATTTTTGTTAGCATTTATCGTAACAAAAAATATAAATTTAAATATTTAACCAAATTTACCTTCAATGTTATCTAGTAGCTCTTTATTATAAACTAAATTACCTGTAGGTTTATATGTAGTTGTAGACTTATATGTTTTACCATTTTTGCCTGTAATAATTTCTTTTGTATTAGATTTAGAGTTAGAATTTGTGTTAGAATTAGTAATTTGTTGTAGCTCATCATCATCATCAGTTTTCTCTTCAACCTTATTACCATATTCATCAACTATTATACCAGTTTTCTTTTTAATTTCACTTCTAACATATCCAGGAACCCAATGATTCCAAGCAATTAATAAAGTATTAGGGTGAAAATATCTAACATTAAATCCATTATCTTGAAGCTTATCTAACAAGTAAGCTATACAATTTGCGTGGTCATATCTAGGAACACCAATAATTGTTTCAGGAACAACAAACCAACAATATTTTTCATTTTTTTGTATACGTGATGTAGTTTTAATACGAACATGAACTCTATTTAATATTTTTTGAAAAAGTGCTAATTGGTTTAAATCGGACTGACGTTTTCTTTCGTATAATTCATCAATGTTAATTTTTTCTGAAAAATCAGAATCATTATCTAAGTTAAATATGTTAGCCATTTATTTAATATTATATACTAAATTTGTTAAAGAAAAAAAATATATATTTTAATTGTAAAACATATTAAAAATAATTTATTATATTTAATATATTTATAATTTTTTTATATAACAATGAGCATAAATAAAATAAAACACATTGTATTATCAGGTGGAGGACCAACTGGTTATAAATATTTAGGCGCATTACAACATCTTGAAGAAAAGGGATTTTATAATATAAATAATATTGAATCTATATACTGCACCTCTATTGGTAGTATTATTGGTAGTATGTTATGTCTTAAATATGATTGGGAAACTTTAAATAATTATGTAATTAATCGTCCATGGAAAGATGCTTTTCCTATAACTACTAAACAAGTTTTAGAAGCTTATTCTAACAAGGGATTATATGATAAACGTATAGCTGATATTATATTCAAACCATTGTTAGAAGCAAAAGATTTGTCTTTAAAAACTACATTAAAAGAATTATATGACTATTCTAATATAGAGTTACATATATATACTGTTGAAATTAACAGCTTTTCATTAGTTGACTTATCTTATAAAACACATCCTGATCTTTTATTAACAAATGCTGTATTTATGTCATCAACAATACCTACATTATTAGCTCCAATTTGTGATGAAAATAACTGTTATATTGATGGTGGATTATTATGTAATTATCCTATACTTAATTGTTTAAATAATTGTAAAGAAGAAAATGTATTAGGAATTAGAGGTGATTGGTCTAACAAATCACCAAATAATGTTATTAATAAAGATTCAAATTTGTTAGAATTTGGATCTGGAATATTTATAAATATGATACATCATTTAATTACTTCTAACATAAATTCTAACATAAATTCCATTACAAATGAAGTTTTATGTAAAGCAGATCATATGTCATTAGCTACTATTAATGAAATTATTGAAAAGGCAGATATTAGAAAACAATTTCTTGAAGATGGGAAAATATATGCTCAGGAATTGTTAGATAAGTTAGAAAAACAAGATAAACTAGAAAAAGAAAAAGACAATACTTAAAGAACTGTATTAACAAATTGTGTTAAAATAGGCTTTGTAGGTTTAGCATCATATTCAATTACCTGATTATCTTTAATTAGTTTAATTGTAGGAAATCCTTCTACACCATATTTTTCAACAGCATCTTTGGTTTCAGGTGTTTCTGTTGTGCAGTTATATTCAGTAAATACTAATGTATAACCATTTACTTTTTTACCATCATATTCATTCTTAAAACTTTCCCATTCAGGTTTAGCAGCTTTACAATGTGGACACCAATCAGCATAAAACATCATAATTTCTGCTTGTTTAGCAGCAGCTGCGTTAGCTTCTTCTGTTGTCATATGTTCTAAATTTGCCTTATAAACTGTTCCTGAACTAGATGAAGGCATGTAAGTTTTATAAATGTAGTTAGCTACATAAATTAAAATAATAACACCAATAAGTATAGCAATATTTTTAAGAGTAAAAATTTCAGGTAAATATTTTACCATTTTTTCCTTAAAACTTAATATATTAGATGTTGGGTTAGCACCAGCAAACGCATTACTTCTATTTTGATACATTTTATATATATTTAAGATAATATATATAAAATAATTATTAAACGAATATAAAGAGTTTTTAATATATTTAAATAATTATATAGATACAAAATATAAATACAATCATAAATATGATTTTTTATGATACAAATGGTAAAATAAATATTCTTGATAGAAGTAAATTTATTAGTGATGAACTTTATTATAAAAAAATTTTAGAAATTAAAAGTGAATTTGCTAAATTATATCCTAAATTAATAATAAATACTGCTAATAACAATAACAATAATAATAGTTCTACTAACATTAGTTATAATACTGATTTAGGTTATACTAGTGATAATGACTCTGATACTGAGTAATAATAATAATTTTAATTAATTATTTTAATATTTATATTTATAATATATTAATAATGTATATAATAAATAACTAATGAATAAAAATAAAACACGAAAAGCCAAAAGAGTATTTGGCAAAAAAGATTTTTATTCTGGTGACGGATTTGTAACTAGTGTTTGGGGGCCACCTACATGGCATCTACTTCATACTATTAGTTTTAATTATCCTGTAAAGCCTACTAAAGAACAAAAAGAATATTATCGTAATTTTATACTTAGTTTACAAAATGTTTTACCATGTGGTGCTTGTAGAAAAAATCTAACAAATAATTTTAAAGAATTGCCACTTACTATGAAACATATGGAAAGTCGTGATACCTTTTCTAGATATATTTATAAACTACATGAACTTGTAAATAAAATGCTTAATAAAACTTCAAATTTGTCTTATTGCGATGTTAGAGAACGATACGAACATTTTAGAGCTAGATGCACTGACCCAAAACCAAAAGTATTTGAACAACAAGAATTACATAAATTAAATAAAAATAAAACTTATAAAAAAGAAAAAGGATGCACAGAACCATTATATGGAAAAAAATCTAGATGTATATTAAAAATAGTTCCACAAGATGAAAAGGGTCAAAGCATACAAATTGATAAAAAATGTAATAAAACTAGATAAAATAAATATAATAAATATAATACAATTTTAACTTAAAGATAATAGTTTAATTTAAAATATAAATGTCCTCTTATTTTGATATAATTACAAAGCGTGAACGTCTTGAAAAACAAATTGAAGAACTTTATAAATTAAACTTTTACTTGTATGAACAAAATAGAAAAATTAAAGCACTAAAATACTTACATATTAAAGGAACAAATGAAATTATTGAAGTTAATCCTGAATTACTAGAAAAATATGATATTATAAATAAATTTGTTGAGTTAACAAATACTGGTTATAAAGATGCGCCAAGTGATCCTTATTTGGCAGCTTGTATGAACATACTTCATTTTGATATAAATAATATAAATAATATTGAAAACCAAGTTTTAGATAGGTATTATACTTGGAAAATTTTTGAAATAGAAAAACAACAGCGTTTAAATCAATTACTAGGATCAAAAGCAAATGAATCAAATTATATTGAACTACAAAAAATTCAATTAGCTGAATTATCTGATAAATTAGAAAATTTGTTTTAGAAAGTCATACAAATTGATAAAAAATGTAATAAAACTAGATAAATAATTTAATATAATTTTAACTTAAAGATAATAGTTTAAATTAAAATATAAAATAATGCTATCATTTAATACAAAAGAGCAATATAAACAACATCAACAAACTATTGAACAGCTTTCTAATTTGCGTTTTTATATGTATGAACAAAATAGAAAAATTAAAAATTTAAAATACTTACATATTAAAGAAACAAATGAAATTATTGAAGTAAATCCTGAATTAATTAAAAAATATGATATTACAAATAAATCTATTGAGTTAATAAATTCTAATTATGATTTTTCATATTATCCAAGTGACCCTTATTTAACAGCTTGTATAAAAGCATTTCAATTTGATACAGATAATGTAAATCATATTGAAGAACAAGTTTTAAAAGGCTATGTTTTTTGGAAAGAATTAGAAAATAAAAAAAGACAATATTTAATTAATTTACTAGGACCAGACGCAAATGAATCAAATTATATTGAACTACAAAATATTGCGTTAAATAAATTATATGAATTGTTAGATACATGCGAGAGCAATTATAGTTATAGCATTAATCTTTAAATTTAAAGTTCAGGATGTGTAATAGCTAATGTTTGTTTAATTACATTAATAGTTTCAAAAATTTTATTATTATCAATAGCAAATCTATTTGAACCATCACTATCTTCTATTTCTAAATGTAATTTATCAAATATAGCTGTATTACGTGTTGTATTTTTATAATCAATATTATCTTTTACATATCCTGCCAAAGCATGTTTTCTTACATTTTTATCTACAGATGTAATACTAGAACTATATATAATTGGACTCTTTCTACCAGCAAATGTTTGTGGGTCAATTATAGCAATATCATTATCATCTAAACTATCTGAATTAGTTTTATCATTTGGTATTAACCAAAATACAACAGCATGTGATGCTTTATAATCATTTTTAAATGGATAACTACCTGCAGTTATAATATGATAACCCATATTAGCACCATAAATTTTTTTTCTAATATTTATTAAATGTAGTTTAATCATATTAATATATTCACTAATAATTTCTCTTTCACTTAAATCAAGTATATGTCTATCTAGAGATAAATTAGTCCAATGAATTCCAAAATTTAAATTTTTATTTAGTAGCGGTGATATAGCCATTAGTTTCATACCAGGTGTAGTTTTTAACATTTCAACTGATTTAGTTTCAAATGTAGGTAAATCAATTGTTTTTAACCAAAGCATCATATTTAAAGAACATGTTCCAACAGGATTATCAAATATATTAGATACTTCACCACTAGTGCTAATAAGTCTATTAATTACTTCTTGTTTTGTTATATTTCTAACACCATTTACTTGTAAAGCTAATAAAAGCATAGTAGCAAAGAATATTACTATATATTTTGAACCACCTACCATTTTTTTATTTTTTCTACTTTTACTTTTTGTATTCCTACTAATTTTGTTAGTTTTATCTTTAAATTGTTTTTTTATTGTGTTTTTACTATTTCTATTACTTCGCTTACCTCCCTTAAAATCTAACAAATTTGAATTAACTTGTTTAAACAAAGTATCAAATAAATTATATATATATAAACAAATATTATCAGTTTTATTTAGTTCATTTAATGGTATTTTAATAATAGCTGTGTTGTTAGTATCCATATAATTTTTAAATATTATATTTTTATTTTTTTATAATATTTAAAAAATCGTGTATACCCATATTTTAGCAAATTATGGTTTAGCAATTTGTTAGATTTTTATAAATTTAACTAACAAAATAATATAAATTAATTGTTTAGTGCGTTAAAATTCAATTCTAAAAATATATATAGTGTATATATTAAATGGATATACACGAAAAAAAAGAAGAAGAAAAACAAGGGTATACACCCGATACAATTACACGCAAAATGATAACAGGTTTAGTAACTGCTAGACAACGAAGATTATGTAGACAAAATAAACTATATAAACTAACAAAACCAACTGAAAAAGAATTAATGGAAATTAATTGTGCTAAAGAAAGTGTAAAATCACTAATAGGAACAAAATATATAGTAGAAAAACCAAAAAATACTAATAATTCAAATTGGTTCCCACATCGCTTAAATCATAATAGAGTTAAAGAAAAAGTTATTAAACATATTGATAGTAATGAAACAAAACCAATAGAAGTAAATGAAGTAATAAAAGATTTACGTAAAAATAGAGAAAATTATATAGCACTAAAAGTAAATAATCATACAAATATTCAAACTATTGAAGAATCATTAAAATCGTCCAATTTTTTAGTAAGAGCAGAGCCATATATTGAACCAATTGATGAAAATAATTTTAAAAAACAAGAAGTTTTTTATAAATCATCAAGACAAATAAATTCTAATGATGAAATAATTAATGATACTGATATTAGAGATATGAGAAAACAATCAGATAAAATATTAAATACATCTAATATATTTCAAAACACAAATTATTATAATTTATATTATAATACATTTTATAATACTAATAAAATTAATAATGAAGAAAAAAAAGAAATATTATTATTAAATTTTGATAATGATATATTTAGAGCAGTTGTTAGTATTTCAGATAATAAATTACAAATAATAGAAAAATGGTATAATGATTGTGAATTAATTTTTGATATTGAAAAGTTAAGAATTAGTTTACCTAATATTTTATTTAATGATAAAGATATTGAAGAGTTAAATACATATATAAACAATAATCTTACATTAGATAAATTAAATAAATATTTAAATGAATTTTTACCATGTGTTCTTGAAAATTTAAAGTCAACAAAAAAATTAAAAACTTTTTCACATTTTTATGAAACAAATACTACACTTGATAATGATGTAAAAAAAGAAATGAATCCTTTTAATATATATGAAAATGAATTATTTAGACCAGTTAAAAAAGAAATAAAAGAAACCTTTGTTCAATCTAAATTTAAGTTATCATCATATAATGTAGTTTTACCTGAAGAGTTTTCTAAATTAGCTAAAAAGAATGAAGAAGACAAACTTTTTGAAGTAGGTCCATATAATTTAGACTATGATGCGTTAAAGCCATCACTTGGTGATAATTCTTGTAATATAGAACATACATATACTTCAAATAACTCTACATTGGTTAGTGTTAGTTCTTTTTTGTTAGATATTAAAATTAACAAATCATATACAGTAATAATAAGCGTAGATTATTTAACAAGTTTAGTTTTAGACCATTCTACAATTAATAATATTGAAATAGTAAATGAAATTTTAGATAAACATCCAGAATACGGATTTATTAAATTATTTACTATAGATACATTAAATGAAAATGTTATAAATCATGTTAAAACTAATTTTGATAAAAAAACATTTATGGATAGCTCAGAAATAAATTTATTATTAAAACAAACACAAGAATTTATTACTTATAGTAATGCTTATTCAAGTAAAAATGACGAATTAACTAAAGAAAAAGATAGTATAATTAAATATTTTAATAATAACTTTAAAGTTAATAATAATATTGATAGTCGTGTTAAAGCGTCAACTATATATGACCATATACTTAATAATAAAATGCTTGTAATACAACGAGATAAATTAGCTGGTTTTAAAAATAGACTTTCACAATATCTTAAAGAAATTGGGTTAAATAAAAAACGCTATAATGATGGTTATTACTATTATGGTATTGTAGATACATATAATTTACTTAA
>JACCDI010955213.1_pt1 | contig 11406 bp, 8 predicted proteins | sample 7442791 | NCBI WGS metagenome assembly JACCDI01 (sample SAMN15323434, study PRJNA562643) | freshwater metagenome | isolation source: river surface water | place: USA:Blue River Watershed | collected 2017-08-15
GAGAATTTAGAAATATGAACTTAACAAAGCTATGAAGGTTACACAAGGGAGATGATTCTTGCCTGCCCACAAATCAGGGGGTTCACATGAATACCAGGCCAAAGACGGCGACGCTTCCTGCAATTTACATGAGCTTGGGACACGAGAAACCTGGTACTCAATCATTAACATCCACTTTTTGAGCTTTTCTACGAGATCGTTGGTAGAGGCGGGACCATAGTACACTGCTCCATTTGGCCCAGTTCGTTGACGAAGGAAATCATATTCGAAAAGTGAAGCGTACTTTGCATGAAATATGACTGCTTTTCTAGCTTTCGATCCGTCTGGTTTCTCTTTGTTGAAGAATTTCATACCAATCCTCTTCAATGTTGTAATGTAAGATTCTAGCAAACTGCATTCCTCGTTGTTTTTTTCGTCCGTGCTAGACTTTAGCTCAACTCTAGAAGAAGCTTTCTGGAGGAGAGCTGCTATTGTTGCCAAAAGCTCAGCCTCGTAGCTTGGTCGAAATCGGATGATGAGGTCTTCTAGGATTACTTCAAGCTTACTCCATAGAATTGGATGCAACTTTCGTAAATTTGACATCAAGAGCTCGGCGTGCTTTACTGACAGCAAGGACTCGTCATCTTTGGATTCTGTGTCTTGGCTACGAGATCGTTCAACGTCTCGGCGTTCTAAGAAAAACGCCCTCAATGAGTAATACACAGCTTGTGGATGATCTTTGACTACTTCTCCTATGATTGATTTGACAGCACGCGCTTCGATGCGGCATAAGCTAGTCAGCAGTTGAGGAATCCATGGAAGCCATATCTGGTAGTGAACAAAATGTGATCGACAGGGAGAATAGTAAATCGAATATAATCAAGAAGATGCATTATGCTAATATGACATGGCTAGAATCTAACTTCTCACCCACGCCGGTAATAGAACCCCGCGAGCTTCAAGAGTTTGGCTAAGAATTCCGTATTGAGCGCCATCGTTTGAAACCATTGATAGACAATGCGGAATTCGTGCGCGTGATTGCTCGCTGGCATCGCACCTGACTGCCTCAAGGAAACATCCCATAGCTTGAGCCAAGCTGAAAAGAACAATGTGAAAAATATAAGTCGACTTCTTAGCGAAATTGGAGTGCTCTTTTCCAAAGCTAAATTGTCATGCAATACGCACTATTGGTTCGATTTCTTGGTCGATTCCTAGCCGAACGGGATCGCATTGTTAAAAGTGATGTTATTCCTTACTAAAGTGAGGGAAATAATTCCATTGAAAGAAGGCGACTCACCAACTTAGCATCGGGTTGATTGTCCGCCTTCTTTCGCGTGATGACAGATAAAGAAGCACAAAGGTTTCCCCAATCACTCCAAGCCTTGGAGTATGTCGGGCATATCTGCACAGCATTGCAATAGGCTTGATTTGATGCCGTCTTATCATTCAAAGCATCTAAGAAAAATCCTTTGAGACGGAATAATTCAGCTTTTTGACGTGCATCGAAAAAGGACAAATTTGTGGAGTTAACCACGTTTAATCCTCCTTTGAGGTGGCTTGTTGTCGCACTATGATACGTCAACACTTGTTCTCTCAGTTTGAGGAAAGCATCCTGGACATCCATTGCACATTCCGTGAGGTTGCTTAACGATAACAGTGAAACCTATAGACCAGGGAGAACAGCTGAGCCATCGCGAACACGGTTTGAGGTTAAAAAAAAAATTTTGTTGCCTTGCCTCTTTTAATCCTTGCTTCCTCGCAGTCCTACTAAGAGAAATACAAGTCCAGGGTCGATCATGTAGTGTCGCAAGTGTCCCTGGTTCGCTCCAACTGAAATTAGAAGTGATCGCATCAAAGATTTGTAGACGCCAAAGAAAGAGATCTTCCCATACTGAAATAGGCTCAAAGGGATTTGGAACTCTGTGCCTCCACGAACTACGTTCCAAAGAAATACTTAAGAACAGATTTTTGTTTATCATCTCTAGTAGTGAAAAATATATTGCCTTACCTTAGCAAATTTTTCAAGTCTGGAATAGTTCGGCCTGATGAATGAGACGATGTCTCGACCATAATCTGACTCGATTCTCGCAGTTCGACAAGTCTGCAAAAGTTCAGGACTAATCTGGCGTGATGATCATATTAAAATTAGAAAAAATACTTACCGTTGAAACTGTTGTAGAAGTACCTAATGAAAAAGTGAAACATGCAAGTCTTAGAGAAATAAAAAATTGAAAAATGATACCTATGCCAGAGCACTTCACCTTGTGTGAATTGCTACCTGTTCCAATAGACGGCATAAGCTGCCATTTATTAAGGCATAATTGTGCCGTTTGGGCGTGCAAATTCTCAACTTCGCTAAGTTTTCCTTCGTGAATAGCAAGATATAATTCTGACATTTTTGTGACTGGGTCACCATCGACTAGAGAAGCTATCACTGATGGCGACGCGCAGAGTGATTTCAATTTGTCCCAATTCTTCACTTTCCATGCACATTCCATCATTAGCTCTGGGTCTCCATATGATGCAGCGAATTCATCGATCAACTGCCATTGGCTCATTTCTTTGTACGCTTTCACCCAACGGTCTTCCCACACACTCAATTCAAACTCAGACGGGGCAAAGTCCTTGCTTGTTCCATCAACTCGATCGATCAACGCCAAGTATGCATCAGCAGCCTTATTTACAAAACCATACGTATCCAACGATAACGCAAACTTGGTCCCCTGAAATGTCGATAGGGACGAAGTAATGGAAATAGTCATATCGTCGTCCCCTAATGTTTTGTAGATGTGCAAAATTGATTGTATCAATTCTGAAGAATACAAATTGACTTCGAATCCGTTTCTTTTCAATACAGTAAACTGGTGTTCAAAATATGACAGCACTTCACGTTGGCAATTGTAGTTTGATGCTAGGGATCGAATCAGAAACGTATCCAGAGAAGGAAGCGGTTGTAAATGTATAATGACCCCCAAAATCGATTGAATTGCGTTAATTCTGCTGTTTTCACAAGTTTTTAAAAATTGTGCGTGATAAGGTCTCGATAAAAGACTCTCCATTGGCTTAATTAGGGAAGCTCGGCCTTCATTTGTGGGAATATTTTGCCAAGCTGCTTGAATTACGAAACGTAAAATTAGTTGGCACGTTTCTGTACATCCATGTACGAGAGATCTCATGCCATTCAAACAACGTCCTCTCCCAAAGCGTTTCCCTGCTCTCTCGGTCATAACCGCTTTTTGGAAGGTCGAATAAATAGTGTCCTCGTTATATTCAATGTTTCCGTCCGCGCCAACTGCTTGTTTTTGGTAGGCCTGGTGAAGCGGTGGTCGGAGGAATCCTCTGGCTCGTGTGACAGTTTTCGATTTTCCTCCGGGTTCAAAAAGTTTGTGCTCTGATTGCTTGCAAGCGAAAATTGCACCGTCACTTTGATCAATGCAGGCAAGCAAAACCTCTGCAAAGATAGTCGTCCACAACCTTTTTCCAAGCCCTTCGTAGTCGGCACTAAGTAGCTGGCGGAGAATCTCGAATGATGATTTTCTATGAAGGATACAACTGCCTGTAAAAACATCCCTAGAACAGAAAGTTCCCAAATTATCGGATGCAAGCTTGACTTCATTCGCCTCTATCCCGAAAATGACAACAGCCATAGATCGCAAACGAGAATTCGCTGATAACAGGCAAGTAACTAAAAGTTTTTGCATCATTTGATCGCGAACTATGTTCTGAGACGGTTGGCGAAAAGAAATTGTGAACTCAGGTGCATTGTGCGGGACATCATCAAAGCGATCTTGCGAAAATGTAATATTGTAGCCATAAGCGCTCATTACGGTGATGCAAATCATGTCTGAAAGTGCATTTGATGCCACTGGTGGTAAATCATGATAATCAAATGATACTATTTTCCATAAGAAATCTTCGCGCTCCCGTCTCGTAAGAGGCCCTAACCGACCATCCTCTCTTGTAAGCCACGCTCTGATAACTGCGACGACTGTTATCAATATTGGAAGTTTATTACAAGAATCTAGAAGCATGTTAAGCACTTCGACGAATTTACGCCTTTTTTCGGAGAAATTGAGTTTGATTTTGCTTGAACTGATCAGTCGGAGACACGAGATCAGGGCGCAAGTTAACGGTTCGGTATCATTAACTTCTTTTACTGTGACAATTTTAGTGTCTGATCTTTGAATAGCTGATTCCTTGCTTCCAGGAGATGATGTTTTGAACCCAAGATTACAAGCCGTCTCGAAAATACCTATTGTTGGGGTTGCAGAAAGCCATTTTGCATTACCTGCAAGTTGCTGCATAGACTGTTGGTTCCTGTTTTTTTCTGATTCTAGTGCCAGTGACTGTGCATTGACAAAAGCAAAATCTAATAAGGAACCAATAAAAGATTCAACGAGGATGCAATTTTGGGCAGACACTTTCTCGATGATTTCTATCGCAAGGTAACTTCCACAATTTTGGGGTTGGTACTGACTTTTGCTACCTTTCGGATTAAGAACGGAGCAAGATATTGCATTATTCAACAAAGAATTAATGCCTGATAAGGTTTCAGAACTCGCGTGTCCGTCCCCTACAGTTCGCACAAGCAAGATCTTCATTACTTCTTTCAAGTTTGAGTCTTCAGTTGAAGCCAGGTGAGAAAAGCCGAATGGAAGAATTTTGCATAAGTGTTTTTGAATGAAATCATTGCTAGGATCATGGCGTTGAATAACTAGAACGATTTCGAGACAGATCAAGAGAGCATCATGAGCCGAACAGCATTCGTCTTTCTTTTGCGATGATAAATGATTTGAATGTATAGTTGAGTTCTGGTGAGACACTGGCTTAATATTCTTGTTCGCATTTGCACTCATTCCGAAATCGTTGTTCGGTAGACCGTCCAGGGAAGTATATTTTGTCGCCCGGGCCTCTTCGCATAGTGATATGACCCTTTCAATGGGAGCAGCAATGATCTGACAGTGCCGCCAAACCGAAATAATATCATTCAACAATGATAGAATGCGAATCCTTAACTTGTTTTGCGACCTGTCAGCATTCCCTTCAGCATTGACGAGTGCCATCCTAATCAAGAAATTCACAACAGATTCAACAAAACCTCTGCTGGAATTCCTACCAGAATGTTCGTCACCCCATTCGCGTTGAGTGTCGCCGACGATCTTGCCGGGCTCATGATATTCGACCCATGTGACAACCAGTTTAGCCAGTGAAACGGAGAGCTCTTTATTCTCAGAAGGCGCGTTTGGAGATAGTCCAAGTTTAGTCAACGAGTTGACCATGTGAGGAATAAATTTGGACTTATGGCCGATGTAAACTTGGGGGTTTCGCGTGATAACGTCCCAAAGAAGAGCAAGCTGTGACACGGAGTTCATTTCTTCATACATGAGTTTCAATGTGTATTTTATTGCATTTCCGAGTTCGTCTTCAGTTAGCCTAATTGGCAGTGATGGGACTAGAGTGTCGAGAGCAGCTCGAATCATGTGTTTCTCGGTCGAATGATGAGAGCGCAGAAGGGAAACATAAACTTGGAGAGTAACTTTTGACGGGGTCTCGAAAACTGCGACAAATCTGCTGACAACTAAGTAACCAAAATATTTGGTGCCGTTGTCATCGCATTTAAGGATGTTCCAGATGTATTTAATCAGATCTTTTCTGTACTCGATCATTTCATCCCTAATATTCTCGAGAAGTATGTTCACGAGTCGTAGTAGCTCGCACTGAGGAAAAGTTTACAAGAGAAATAATAGCATGAAAAATAGATACAGAAGGTGCGCGAACTTCATGTCAAAACTAACCGTGAGTTTTGGATGAAAAGAAAGTCCATCCTTGCAGAGGGTGTTTATCAAGTCTTTTATTGATGTGTCTGGGAGAATTTTGTTGGGTGCAGCTGTGATTGATGGTGATTGATTCTTTGTTTTTTCACGGAATGTGCTTCTTAGCATGGGATAAACCAACAACTGGAGACTGAGAGTTTTTGTCTCGTCGGACCCGTCGCTTGACAGAAGTGCCAAAAATCTTTGCATCACTTGGGACTTTTGCTCCAAAGAAAGAGCTTTTGAGACGGTCTCGTTCAAAAAATGTTTGACAAATGAAAAGTCGATTGAAGATGGCTGCAGGAAAATCCCTAATCCGAATATAAAAGAAAATGGTTATTAGTTTAGTGAGGTCGTGCGAAAAGTGTGATCTTTTGTTTTCAATACTTACGGATCAAGTCAAAGAGTACATCCTAAAGCGTTGAAGTCAAACCGATAAGAGTGAGAATTTTTAGAATCGGTCGAGCATAGAGTCCTCTAATGGATTACTCACAACATCTGTTGGGTTGGCCTTGGAATATGAAATGAGAAACTTCGCCAGAGTCAGAGATTCAGAGTGATAACGCGGTGGCATCTCTTCCTCGTGTAAAAGTCGATAATGTCTTCCACGAGAGCGCCAAAGCCAACGAAACCCTCGAACAACATCATTGTGCTCTTGAAGGTATGAACAGTCGTGAGAAATCAGTACCTCGACAATTTTGAACCCTTGGTACTGTAATTCCAGTGCTGCCGTTGTCATGGGTCGTTGTGTTGGAGAGTCTTTGTCCGGTAAAACTTGAAAAGTGGCCTTAGATATTTCGTGCGTGTAAGCCTGTCTCGTTTCATGTAACTCCTCCCTTGCAAGATCAACTGCTCGGCGAGCTGCCTGTAGGGCACGTTGAGTATCGGGATGATCAGCAGGCGACGAAGTTTCGTCTGACTTAGACAGCTGGGTTTCTTCTTTGAGCTTCAGCGAAAGGTAATTTTGTTTCATTTCGATATCTTGGCGAATCACTTCAAGCTTCCTCTGTGAAGAAGGTGAATTCCACTGATTGATTCCATAGGCTGCAAGTGAAGAAGATATTGTCTTGCCTGTTGGAGTGGATGAATTCTTTTCAGAGCGTATAATAGCAAGGGGACGTTCAAAGCAAACATTCAACAACATAACAGTACATTCTCTTCCGCTCATGTACTTCCTTAATGGAGCTGATTCATCTCTTTTCAACAGATCAATGAATAAGTCACTATACATAGGATTGCTGAGACGGTGTTCTTCCAGAAAGAACCCAGAGGCACCTACATTGAGAATTATTTGTCAATTTGAGCGTGATCTTCGTAAGGAGCGAGTGAATCAGTGAATTCTCCGGACATCATGATAACTTACTTGCGCAATGGCGGTTCAAGTACTTCGAAAGAGGTTCCCTAAAAGGCGATATCGATTGGCATGGTCTATACCGCGGCAGGACTGCCTCGAGTCGAATCGCTGTTTTAACCAGTGCTTCTACGAACTGAGCCGCTTGAGGTAGCAGAGGAAAGAGGTCGAAAATTGCAGCCGCAACTTTGGGTTCGTCTCCAGGAGACCATATTTTAGCTGCAATTACTTTGTCTGAAGAAAATGAAAAAGATTGGTGTTGATTTGCATTTCGGCGCAGTGCGATCAGTCAAAATCATGTAACTTACCTGGCTCTGTAAATTTATGCAAATGCTCCAATAATTTCTCCCCGAGCGTCTTGTTAAACCAAGACGACAACAAAGCAAGTAATCGTGATAATCCCCGTAGCAAAGATATAGTAAGCTTCGTGTGGTCTCTCAAGTGTAGAAGGATTGGTCTTATGCAAGTTTGAATCAACTCTTTTGGTAGTCTGTGGGATCTAGCCCCTGATCCCTCGGTGCTACCGCAGTCTCCGGAGACTCCAAGTACAAGTGCATCGTGCAATGTTGATGAACTTGCAGCAACTGCTTCAACTGGTTCTGATATTAGTGACCGGAATAATAGTGAAACGACATGTGGCCTTATGTTCCCTATTTGCGTTTGTGCACCGGCGTCAAAGAATTCGTCCGGAAACCCTCTAATGAGAGCCCTGAATAGAAGAAGTGTGGACACCCGAAGCTGCACCCCAAGCGGGAGTTCCTTCGGGACTACACAGCGTCCTTCAAACGTATTATCATCTAATACGAACGAGTTTCGTAGAAACACTGACGATGAATGCGATTGAGGCTTTTTCTTGGGTTTGAATTCATCGCAATTACTCATTGCATAACCATTTTTGTCGATTAGAACCACGCTACTGAAACTTGCGTCACTTATTTCCCCATCAGCGATAGAGACCATCTTTAACAATTCTGACATGAAACCGACTAAGTGCAAGAAATAATAGATGATGAAATATTATCTTGCATAAGTTGACTTTAACAAAACATATTTCACAGCGAATGTTTTGCACCACTTACGCAGGTTTTGGTCGGATATTGGGAGAAGTCCTGGTGCCCTATCAACTATGAATGCTAATGAATCAACAACAGCAACTTGATCAGGAAGCGGCAAAGTCCTCAGAAGCCTCGGAAAAAGCAGTCTTTTCAATGAACTTGTGTGTGCGGAAAGTAGCGTTTGTAGCAATGTAGTGTTGTCCTTTGTGATTAATCTCAGGGCGTGTCGTATTGCGAACCTGCAACATTGGATTCAAGTTTTTTATCGGTGAAATATTGTTCGCGTCATTCAAATTGTTCGCTATAGCTGAACACAGTCACTTACCGAACTAGGTGACTTGTCGATGACAATTCGGAAAGCAGTAGAGTTAAGGACGCCTCGGAAATGATGACATGCTCATTTTCACCGGATTCTGAACGAAGTTGCGTTCTAGACGGACAAAGAACATCGTAGATCAAAGTTTTGCTGTCTTTCCATGATTTTGGTCCTTCGAAAAAGAACCAGCATATCTTTGTGAAAAAACTCAGTGATTCCTTCCCCGCTAGAGTCACGTCGTTGGGTGCGTTTTTTACTAGGAAAAGTGCAGTATGCAGAACTTCGACTTCGTATTGCTTGCACCACTGTAGCCCCATCTTATTCATTAGATTCAACACAGCACTCATGATTCCAGATTTAAAATTCCAAGCTTTGGAGAAACAAATCTCACAGAGCTCGCTGAGGAGATTTTCAAATATAATTTCTCCCCCTAATGCTGTTGAGTCGGTGTATGGCTTTGTTCCAGCTGTTGAATCAGCACAACTACTCTGTTGAAATAATTCGAAGAGAAGTTCTAAAACATCAGTCGCCGCTGATTGTGTATGAAGCAAATTGGTGTCGGAAAACGAATCGGCGAGGGATCTATTGAAAACAAATGGATCTACACCTCTTTCAAGAGGTCCTGTCACTCGAAACGAGCCAAAGGGCTTCAGGGGCTGCATTTTTCCGTCCAAAATGTGATTATGCGCCTCAAAAGCGTCTACGACTAAGGTCTCGCTATGAAAAGATTCCATATCGCATCCATCGCTGTCGACACGTGTGATGCTTTTTCTGAAGTTTGTAACAACATAAAAAATATGAGTTGCAAGACCTTTCAACAATGCCATGGCCTCTTGCCGCAGTTCATCCTTGGAAACTGCCAAAAAAAGACCATCACAAATTAGTTTGAAAGCATCATTGTATGATTGCTTATGTTCCAGAGTGGATGCTGCGTCGGCCTGTGCCTTTCCCTTGCCTGGACACGTTTCCGCGTGTTTCAATGTCAACATTTGACCACTTTCATCTGTTAAGTCCAGCACAGAAGCCAAAGCAGCACGAATTACAGCGAATGCGCTACGGGCTTGCTCGGTTTTTATCTGTTCCATTAAGTGGACTGCAAATGAATTAAAATCGATATTTTCTGCTTGCTCCGTAAAAAGTATATGCAAGTACTCTTTATCGTGATTGCGTATGTTGGCTTCGAAATCAGACACGTTCTCGTCGATCCTCAGTTTCGGTGCAGTGGAAACAAGCCGTAGAACTTCAATGGCGCGTTTCAACGGAAACGGAATACAGAACGCGTTGTTTGCGTATTTCTCATCAGCGGTGTCGCCCTCTGTGTCAGACTTCCATTCGCAGAATAAAGCCAATCCGTGCTCACAGTCTCCGCGATTTGAGTCTATGTTCATCAAATCTTGAATAAAAAGTCGATTCTTCCCACCCAACTTTCCCAATATTCTTAGGCAGAGCTGCAATCGAAATTAGATATATGAAACCTAGGCATTAAGCTACGAGACATAGACTCACCAAGCCGTACGGATAAGGGGCCGGATGTAAGTGTCGCGTGAGAGAAACCATCAGTTCGCACATGGGTGAGCTCTGCTGTGCAAGAATTGGATACAGAAAGTCGGCACTTAGGTTGTCGATCCAGAATTCAAGAGTTCGGAGGCTTGCCAAAAGGAATGTGAAATTACACACAATTAAGATATAGTTGAATGAAATAGAGTATCGAATAGATAATATATTGCTTTTTTGAAAAAATCTCTCACCCCAAGTTTACCAAATCGCCGTGGTTTGACTGAAGAGCTGGGATTAATCCTAGTTTCATAAGTAGTGGGAGGTGCGGGAGTAACACTGACAGTCGAGCCGGTATTGTTAGAGACAGTTCGGAAATCACAAGCCGCAGCGCGTCGTCCTCAGTTAGTGTGAAAATTCGAAAGAGTCCGTTTAGTACTGGTGAGATGAGGGGCAGCACTTCCTTGTATGATCTAAAATTGCAATAGTCAATGAGGAAAAATATTGGGATGTAAGATTATTCAGTAACAAGGAGACAAAATAAATATTGAACGCACTCACTCTTCAAATTTACCACTAGTAATCACTCGAAACAAAGATCGCAGCAAGTTCATGTAATGTCCAGGAACTGACAGCGCTCCTTCAGTGGACTTGCGGAAACATTCCGATATCAGTTTCTGAAGATGTGGCCTCAATATAATTTCGTTTCTCGGAAATTTGTTGAGTGATGAAAACTCAAGGCTGAATAATAGAAACAGATTTTGCGCGCGTTTGCTTGAAGAACAAGATCGAGATGAATGAGGTGGGTTGAAACTTTCTTTAGTTGAGTTGGATTGCGACTCGCAGTCTTTGGCGTATACACCCACTTCATCAATATGTTCCATCAAGAATGTTATCAATAAATCACAAACCTCGTAGCTGACTGCCTTGCCACTAGAGAGAAGAAGGTGCTTGAAAACCGCGATGATTGAACTCTCTTTTTCCATTTCGTGAACAATGAATTCGAGATTTGGGGCTAATAATCGCCTGAAGTTGAAGCTTTCGAGAACGGTGAAACTTGCAGCATATGCCTCTAGCATTTCATGATATCTTGGGGGCGGGCGGCTTACCGACAGAGATTTGTATTCATCTGCTGAAACAATTGGGGGGTCTTTTTCAGGGTCCACAGTTAAGCGAAACACTCTCAGACATGAAAGACCCGACACTATGAATTGATTTACAAGTTCGCGCTCTCCCTGGGTCATTTTCAGTGTAGCAGAATTTACTTCTTCGTTTTCCTTGGCCGTCACAAATGATGGAAGAGGATATGACCACTCATTTGCTGCGGCTGCACGTTGACGTTCCTTTTCCCGATTGTGGCTATAACTGTTAATGTAATAGATCAGCGTTTTCATGCCC
>JACCDI011363798.1_pt1 | contig 11406 bp, 9 predicted proteins | sample 7442791 | NCBI WGS metagenome assembly JACCDI01 (sample SAMN15323434, study PRJNA562643) | freshwater metagenome | isolation source: river surface water | place: USA:Blue River Watershed | collected 2017-08-15
AACCAGCGCTGCACGCTCAGCCGGCGAAAGTAGAGCCAAAGCCTGGCGGATAATCGCCGCATCTTCAGCCTGAGTAAGAACTTCTGAGTGATCACCTGAAACCTGCCATGCGGCTTCTACTTCAGCCTGGGCATCATCGATAACCACTAGGTTGGGACGGCGCCCTTCCATACGGAAGTAGTCAATGCAGAGGTTTTCGATTGTGCGGTGCAAATAAGAGAGTGCGTGCTCTTGAGATTCAAGCTCAGGGGCAGCGAGCATGAACTTGATAAGAGAGTCTTGGGTGATTTCTTCAGCCTTAGCTAAATCCTTCAGTACGCGATTGGCGTGCGCGAGTAGCTCTGAACGGTGCTCAGTGTAAAAAGCCCCCAGTTCAGCAACTGTCCATACGCTAAGTGCCACTTTATTGATCCTTCATTAACCGGTTTTGCCCTGCAGAACCAGCCGTCGCTGCCTCTATCCCCTACTACGAATCCCAGTCTAGATTGTCGCGGGAAGGGGAGCAAACGGACATTTACTAAAGTCCCATCAATCTTGCTTGTCGGTCGAAATCTGGTACTTTCCGTCTCAATTCCGAGAAGTTTCCATTCGCAAGTAATTTACCGTCCTCAAGATAATATATTGCGTCTGCAGCTTTCACAGTCGACAGTCGATGGGCAATCAAAATGACCGTGACATCGCCCCGCAGGTTTTGAATTGCATCAGTTAGATTTGCTTCCGTCGTTCCATCTAAGGCGCTGGTTGCTTCATCTAACACAAGTAACTTTGGTTTTGTTAACAAAGCACGGGCAATTCCAAGTCTCTGCCTTTGACCGCCACTCAGCTTTGCTCCTCGGTCTCCAACGTGCGTATCCAGACCCTTTGCGTGAGAGTCTACGAACTTGGTGAGCTGGGAAGCTTCGAGAGCCTCCCAAACCTCACTATCCGTAACCGATCCGGGGTCAAAACCCAAGGTGACATTGTGACGAATGGTTCCATTTGAAATCATCACATCTTGCGGGACATAACCGATAGCCCCTGGCCAAAGTTGAATCACATCATGCGGAGATTTTCCTCCGATTTGAATTCTGCCCGTATCGGGATTGATGACTCCAAGAATTAAGTCGGTCAGCGTCGTTTTCCCTGCTCCTGATGGTCCAACAAATGCAACGATTGAACCCGGCTCAACTTCAAGGCTAATTTTATTTACCGCTGGCACCCGATTAGGTTTATAAGTGACCGAGACATCTGACACAGAAATCCTGGCTGAGAAACCAGAGTGGTCTGTACTAAATGAATTAATCACTGCGCTTTGATTAAACAAAATACCCAATTCCTCAATCAGAACAAGCGTCGGACCGGCTGTTCCGATATTTGATTTAATGGTGAGTGCTCCCTGTTGCAATCTCAAAACTGCCGGAGAAATTCTTGAGCTAGCTGCGATAAAAACACTTAAGACAGCGATGGCATGTGCGGCATCATTAATCATAAACTGCAGTGCTGCTATGAAGAAGGAACCAACAACCACCGTTATTTCAATCACGTATTTGCTGATGTTGGGCATGAATGCCCGCTCCGCGGTTGTATCTGCGAGTTGAAGTCGAACTTTTCCAATTTGATCTGCGTAATAACCCTGTCGGCCTTTAACGGTAATTTCTCGGTAGGAACTAAGTACCTCTAAAATTCTCTCTGAGTTATTAATTTGGAGCGTACGTTGAAGTGACCCAAGATGATTTGCTCGAACTTGCATTAATTTGTACAGCAAAATTGCAACCAGGGAAAAAACGAAGAACGTGCTTATTGCCACAACGGGATCAACCACAAAAAGTCCACCCGCAAGAATCATGAGCAGAGACAGGTCGCTAACAATTAAGAGTGTTGTGCTGAGAATTCCCATAGTTATTGCCTCCACTCCGGAAGTTACAGAATATAGAGTTTGTTGCATCGAGCGGGAATGCATTTGGATAAGAGTTTGAGACAGTACTTTTTGGATTAGTGCTGCTGATATTTTGGCGCTTCTACGGGCGAGAAAGAAAATTGCTTTTCTGGAAAAGATAATCGAAAAAATTGTCTTTGAAATAAGCACTGTGGCTGCAATAATTCCGATGACTGCAACCTGAGTCTGCAAACTGCTTTGATCGAGATTGAGGAGATTCAACACCTTCGAAACGCGGGTTCCGGGATCCTTGCTTTGGATGCCTGTAATTGAAAGTGCTCCAAGAATTCCGAAGAGTGCTACTCCGACTAAATCCAGTAAACCAAAAAGCAGCTGTATAACAACTACCACAGCAATTTTGGCTCGATCTTTTTTTGAGAATATGCTCAAGGAGCGACCAACAATAGTTCCACCGAGTAATACTTTTAATTGGCTTCTCATAGGAAGGAGATTACTGCAGCTGTACAAATTTCTTGCTATATATAGTAAGTTTCTTCGCATGACCCGCCCAATCTGTATTGTCAGTGGGATTTTCCCTCCTGACTCCGGTGGACCAGCAAGGTTTACATACGAATTCAGTAATTGGCTTCAGGGCTCAGGTAAAGAAGTGAGCATAATTAGCTATACAGATCATGCAAGAGTTTTATTACATCAATCGAGACTAGAGGTTTGCCTTATTTCGCGAACGTCGCCATTGATTCTTAGATATTTTCGATTCCTAAAAGCGGTACATCGCTACAAAAAACTTGGTTATAATTTTTTTGCGGTAGGAGCGTTCATTGAGATTTTCCTAGCAAAAATTTTTTTGGGAATCAATTACACTGCTAAGGTTCCAGGGGATATTGTGTGGGAACGTGCGCGAAACAAAAAAGAAACGCAGTTGGGGATTGTAAAGTTTCAAACTTCAAAGAAGTTATTCAAGTACCGAATTTTTAGAAAACTCTATTCTTTTTCATTAAGAGCTGCAACAAATGTTATCGTGCCATCGAGAGGCCTTTTGGAGTTATGTAACTACTGGGGCGTGCAAAATAAGAAAATAAATTTAGTATACAATTCTATCGATAATCAAGAGTTCGACGTTGTTGCGAATAGCATGCCGAGATATGATGTGTTGACCGTTTGCAGATTGGCTCCTTGGAAAGGCGTCGCGGAGCTTCTAACGCTCGCTTCGGAACTTCAATTTTCACTTCTCATTGCGGGCGACGGTCCTGAGCGTGAAAAACTTGAGCACCTTGCGAAATCGCTTAACAGTAAAGCTGTCTTCCTTGGGAATGTTTCAAGAGACTTGATGCCCTTTGTATATAAAGATGCTCGAGTATTCGTATTAAACAGTGAATATGAGGGACTTCCTCATGCGCTTATTGAAGCCCGCGCGGCTGGCTGTCTAACAATTGCCAAAGCCGGCACTGGTTCTGAGGAAGTAATTCACCATGGCGTGGACGGATTCCTTGTTAATTCGCACCTCGAGTTGAAAACTTTACTTCAAGGAATTTTGCGTCCGGATGAGGATCTTACAAACTACAGAGTGTTGGCCAAGGAGGACACCTTGGCTCGATTTAATCAAGACAAGAATTTTCCCGCCATTTTAAACGTATTGGAACCAGCATGACTTCACAGCCAATTTTCTTGAATACGAAACTGCCGAGTACAGAAGATGGCCGACTAGAGTTATTCCGGCGCTGGGAAAGCTATGGTACTGCGTTAAAAAGTCTAACTTCCAACAAACCAAAAAAGATTATCGTCCCTCTTATTCCTTCACATATACCAAAGGATCTGGACCTATTCCCAAATTTACATTTTGTTGCGACTGGACAAAATTCCTTTTCAACCATAAGAATCCTCAGTTTAATCTACAGACTCCTGACACGAGGAAATGCGACCAGGTATGTCTTAATTTCAGGCATTACTCCGGCAGATATGGTCGCAGGGGTTCTCTTTAAATTGCTCCTGAAAAATGGCATTAGTCTGCAAGGGCAATTTCACGGAGATACTTACCGTTTCGGGAATGGAATTTCAATTGTAACTTTCTGCAGGGCGTTAATCTCGCGGATGGTAATTAGAGCATCCGATTCCATCAGAGTCGTTTCGCAGTTTCAGGTGCAGGACATAAGTAAAATTCATAGAAGAAAAGAGACTCCATTTATCGTTGCGCCGTTACCAATCGATCCAAGAATTATTCTCAAATCCTCTGTCGAGAAGAACAAAAAGTTGGTAGCGGTAGTCGGACGGTTACATCCAGAGAGAGGCTTGCAGGAAATTACCGACTTGATTAGCCGTCTTTGCACCTCAGGCATTGACGTAGAAGTTGAAGTAGCTGGGGACGGTCCATTGAAGTCAAGCATTGAGAGACTCGTGAGACGGTTTCCAACTCAAGTCAAGTATTTAGGTCAACTTAATTCAGAACTCCTGAGCAAACTCTATGGGCGTGCATCTTTTTTGCTGTCAGCTGCTCCATCCGAAGGGTATGGAATGGCGCTAAGGGAGGCCATCTACAATGATGTTCATGTTGTCGCCAAAAAATGCGCTGGGACCGACTGTTTGAATCAAGAATTCCCTGAAAGGGTTCATTTGTTTGAATCCTCGGAGTCAGCGGTTGAAATTCTGATCTCCTTGATGAACGGCACAAAAAGGCCTCGGGTGTCGAGAGTGGACTTCTCTGATCAACAATCTAAGGAGGTTCGTAACATAGAAAAATTAGTTGGCAGCTGGATTATTTAAATACTAGCTGCAACCCAACTGGCTAACTTTTCAGAAATTCCAGGTGTCTTTGCCCAGGCTAGCGTCTCGCTTACCCCTGATTGCAGATCCCTAAATTCATGCTCCGGTGTCAGTGAGCTCAAAAGTGTTATGTCTGAGCAAGTAAACTTGGTATCCGAGAGGTTATGTGCACGTTCGAGTAATTTTATGTTAGTTCCAGTTTGAGTATTTACAATAGAAATCAGATCCCGAAGTGAGTACGGATTTCCTCCCCCAATATTTACTACATCTGAGAACCCTGGGGATCTACTTTTAAGTTCTGAACTCAGTTCAATCAACTTACTTGTAATGTCACCTACATAGGTGAAATCCCTTTTCACTTCACCGTCACCAAAAAGTTCGAACTTTTCATCATTTATTGCAGCCGACAACAATCTGAAATAAGCCATATCCGGTCTGCCCCAAGGCCCGTAAACGGTGAAAAATCGCATTCCTCGAGACTTGGTTTCAGAATTTCTGGTGTATGTGCTTGCTAGCAGTTCATTTGAAAGTTTGGTGGCACCGTAAATGCTAATTGGGGATAATCCTAAATCAGCTTCGCTGAATTTTTCCGCTTGCGAGTTTCCATATACACTTGATGATGATGCATATAAAAAATTAGGGATTCGAGCTTCAATCACATTTTGCAAGACGTTTGTGAATGCAAGTATGTTGTCCCTTATATATTTCCAACTCTGGTCTAAAGGGGTTCTAACGCCTGGTTGCGCCGCAAGATGAATTACAAACTCGAATTCTGATTCAGAAAAAACTGCAGAAACAGCTTCAATTCTCGCTAAATCTACGTTTCTTACTTTAATCCCGATTGGTGTGAGCAAGTTGTGAACCCGACTCTTCTTGAGTTCAGGCGAATAATAGTCGCTGAAATTATCGATTGCTGTAACTTCATGCCCTTGAAGTTTTAGTGTGGCACAAAGATGCGCGCCAATAAAACCCGCAGCTCCAGTCACAAGATAATTCATCTTTTTAGCCTCCGGCTAGTCTGGCGAGAAATTACATGTGCTCTGAATATACTACTGAAGTGGTGGATGACTCAAGAATAATTGTTGTTAATTATGCTTTTGATGTTTCAAATCCACTGCTATCCCACCAATATGAAGCCGTGAAGTATTTCGCCGCACAGTTTGAAGAAGTGATTGTGATAACCGGGCACGAAGGAATCAATCCGCCCATGGAAAATGTGATAGTTCATTCCACATCATGGGAACCAGGAAGAAAACTTTGGAATATCTATCGACTACTAAAGACTTCCATTCCAATCTTGGGGAGAAGAAATTACAGCTCTGTATTTTTCCATATGACAGATGTCCAGTCGGCAATCCTCTCACCAATTATTTGGATCCTAGGTAAACCCCAATTTCTTTGGTATGCACACACAACTAAATCTAAATATCTCTCAGTTTCGTCCTTCTGGGTCGATTCCATCGTGACATCAACAGCCGGCTCTTGTCCTATTCGCTCGTCAAAGATACTGCCGATTGGGCAAGCGGTTGATCAATCTCTCTTTCCTTTTGGGCGTTATGATAAGAAAACTTTTAAGAAATTCATTCATGTCGGCAGATTTGATAAGTCAAAACGTGTTGATGAAATAATCTTGGCGGTTAGCAAATTGCGTGCAGAGTTTGATGATTTGGAGTTACTACTAGTTGGGTCAACCGCAAATAAGGATTCACGGAAGTGGGCAGATCATGTCATCGAGAATTCCAAGCCGTACGTCGAGGCAGGGTGGCTGAAATTCCATGAAGCGATTCCAAAGTCCCAGTTTGCACAATTGGTTTCGAGTCATGATATTTTTGTGCATAAGTATGATGGGTCACTTGATAAGACCTTAATCGAAGCAACATTATTGGGTGTCCCCGTTATCACCACAAATCCAGAATATATCTCGATATTCGGGTCCTGGGAAGGAACTTTCAAGCCCACTATAATTGACGAATACCGTGCGATTACCATGAAAGAAAATGCTGAACTGCAAAAGGAACTAATCCGACGTTCTCAAATTGCAATTTCTAATCATTCACTTGAAAACTGGGGGAAGAGGATGTCAGAAATCTTGATGGTAAAGGCCGCAAGGGGTTTTAATCAGAGCGAGATTCTATGAAGGTACTGATTACAGGTGCGGCAGGTTTCCTTGGGTCTCATCTGACAAAAAAATTCTTAGGTTTGGGGCACGAGGTTATTGGCATCGACGATCTTTCAACGGGGTCTGCCACGAATTTAGAGGGTTGTGCGACCAATAAGAATTTTAGTTTTTTTAAACATGACGTCAGAACTCCTTACGATTTTCAGGTTGATGCAATTCTAAATTTTGCTTGCCCTGCATCCCCAAAGCACTACCAATCTGATCCGGTGAGAACTATAGAGACCAACTTTCTTGGCATTGTTCACGCGTTACATCTCGCAAGGCGAATTAATGCAATCGTAATTCAGGCTTCGACAAGTGAAGTATATGGGGATCCTGAAGTTTCTCCCCAACCAGAAACTTATTGGGGAAATGTGAATCCAATTGGAATTCGATCCTGCTACGACGAAGGAAAGAGAGCTGCTGAAACCCTTTGTTTTGATTATCGACGACAATTCGCAGTAGATGCTCGAGTAATTAGAATATTCAATACATACGGACCATTCATGGCCGTTGGTGATGGTCGTGTCGTTTCAAATTTTGTCGTGCAAGCTCTACAGAATAAGCCGATCACGCTCTACGGCAATGGTGAACAAACTCGTTCCTTCTGTTTTGTAGATGACTTGGTCGATGGGATTGTAAAAGTACTTGAATTAGAGTCAAACGCAAATACGCCCATAAATCTTGGGAACCCTAGGGAATATTCGATGTTGGAGCTTGCGCAAACCGTCAAAAGACTTTGCAATTCAGATTCAGAGTTTTCGTATTTGCCATTACCGGAAGATGATCCCCGGCAAAGATGCCCGGATATTTCCATCGCCGAAGAACTCCTTCTTTGGAAGCCAAAAATCTTATTAGAAGAGGGTGTTCTTGAAACTATTCAGTACTTCAAGAAAGTATTGGGATGAGGCCCGTTTTTCATATCATCACCACGCTAGAGCGTGGCGGAGCCGAGAATCAACTTCAGATTCTTGTGGAAGCTCAAAAAAAAAGTGGTAGGTGTGTGACTGTAATTCCTCTCAAGGGGAAACCCGAGTTGGTTGAGAGTTTTCGAAGTTTCGGAGTAAATGTCCTCACTTCTTGGATGAATATGGGGACTGTCCAACAAATCTTGGGGATTCGTAAGTCTCTCCGGAACCATCAGGTTGTTGTTCATGCCCATTTACCACGGTCTGAAATGTTAGCGGCCTTTGCTGTTAAGCGAGAGAACTTGATAGTTTCCAGACACAATGCGGAAGCCTTTTTTCCAGGCGCACCCCAGTGGGTATCGATTCTGTTATCTAGATTTGTGACTCATGGAGGTACGAAGGTCATCGCGATTACAGGTGCTGTCAAAGAATTTCTCATAGCTTCTGGCGAGGTTCGAGCAAATAAGGAAATAAATGTCGTTGAGTATGGATTCCCTGCAAATGAATTTGTCAATAATTTTGATGAGCAACAAACTTTGAAGGCTAGACTTGGAATCAAAAATAGTGAGATTGTTATCGGAACAATTGGGAGGTTGGTTCACCAAAAGGACTATCCAACTCTGATTAAGGGCTTTGCTGAATTCTTGAGTCTCGGATTTGAGGGCAAGCTTCTTGTTCTCGGAGAAGGGCCCCTGCGAAAAGATCTTGAGAAGCTCTCAATGGATCTTGGTGTTGGTGACAGAATAATCTGGGTTGGTAAACAAGATAATGTCTTTAGTTATTTGACGCTGATGGATGTGTTCGTGCTTGCAAGTAAGTATGAAGGGTTTGGATTGGTGCTACTAGAGGCTATGAGTGTGGGGCTGCCAATTGTTGCAGCAAGAAATCTTGCTGTCGAGCAAGTTCTTGGGGCTAACTATCCTTGGTTATTTGAAATAGCAAGTGAGAAGGAATTGGCAATCCAGATTGATTCAATTCTGAATGAGAACAATCGATCTGCCAGCATTTATCATGGGAGTCAACGACTCGCGTATTTTTCTGTCAGTAGAATGTTAGGAAAAATGGACAATTTATATAAGCACTAGATTGCAGCCGACCACCGTTAGTTTATGTCTATGAAATAGAAATAAGAATCTCAGAAATTTCACGAGCGTAGTTTGTTTTCTTGCATACCCAATCCACATTGCATGGATTTTCATTAGAATAATCCTTAAGAGCCAGGAGAATTGACTCTCTGAATTCATGTTCGTTTCGAGGAGTTAGGAGTTTTGATACCAAACTAAGTCCAATATAATGCGGTGCGGCATCAAGAATTGTGTTGTAGCCAATTCTTGCCTTCCTTCCTAGGAATAGTGGAACGCAGACATATCGGTTAGCGATAAGACCCTCCAGCGTTAATGTAGAGAAATGATTGATTACCAGCGTCGCACCTTTAACGAGAGGAATCTGGTGTCCGAATTTTCTGGCATTCGGTCCAGAATCCAAGACAATCTTTGGGAATTTTCGGATAAGCGTGTCTAAATCGTGCTCAAATCGAGTAAAGGGGTGGGGCCGATATACGATGATGGGTGGATCCGTAATTAACTCCAGGGCCGAAAAAGTCTCTTCAATCAGCATTTGATCGTCAATTCCATCACCAGTGCCTGCGAGTAATATATATTTTTTTCCAGTTAAGTCCTGATTTAATCCGGTGAGACTTACCGCTACAGGGGATTGTGGTGAATCAGTAAAGTAATTATCAAACCTAGGAGACCCTGTCACGAAAATCTCGCTTCGGGAAATATTGTGGATATTCCTCAAGTGACTCTTGGATTGCTCGCCCCAAACCGCAAAAAAATCTGGCTCTTCTACGATAACTGTTTTCGATGAAACATTATCCCAATTTTCTTGAAGTGCGACAGATCTGATTCTCAGGCTCCTACACAGCCACACTGAATTGCCCCATGCATGGGAAGTGTGTCCAGCGAATGGAATCAAAAGCACATCAAACCGCTGGAATTCTGATTTCCAGATTCTCAAAATATAGAACTTCCGGACTAGATATTCCATAAATTTAATCAACTGGAAAAAAGGGGCGTGCGCAAGCGTCCTGAGTAAAAATCTACGAGCTTCAGACCAATCATTCATTTCATAGACAATTACAGAAGACCATTCGGCTCTAATTTTTCTCTTGGCAAACTGATTCAACGCACGGACTCGATGCGCGAATGAAATTTCTCTTCCACGCCATAATTCCAAACATTGTATGTATGTACTGAGTTTTCTTGTGAATTGGTTCGGCATTCTTAGAATTCGTCCGCTCAAATCTTGGTGATCCAATTTCAATAACTTAGGCTCGCTCAATAAGACTTCAACGGCATGGATTGTTTGGAGGCTCTTGAGAACCCCCGAGGAGACAAAGGATTCCAATTGTTTCTCGGAATAGATCAAGAGCCCTATCCGCATATCCTCTGACATCCTCTGACATCCTCTCAATTAAACTTAATTCACTATTGTCTAAGTGTAGACTTTTTTCATCATGGTGCAGAATAGCGGACAGTTCGCATACGAACGGCCCATTCTCCTTTCTGCGATTGATGAACAATCTATGAACCCGGCACTTTCGGAATGGGTGCGGAGTAATTTTGAAATCAAGTACCTTGGATCGAGTCTTCAAGAATCCGAATATCTAAGGGTTAAAGTTTTTTGTTCCAACGTATTTCCCATCGTGGATCAAATTTTTTGTGGTGACTACCCCAATCTGGCTTTTGTTTTATCTCCTACAACCGGCCTAACACACATCGATACCGATTATCTTCAGGAAAATTTCATTCGATTGATTTCTTTAAGGGGACGTCAGTCATTTCTACAGGAAATCACTTCTACGTCTGAATTCGCATGGGGTTTACTACTTTCAGTATGGAGGAAGATCCCAAGTGCCTCAAGTCTTGAAACTTTCAATACTGAAAGTCGAAGTAATTTCATTTCTCGCCAGTTAAAGGGGCGAGAACTTGGTTTAATTGGTTTTGGCAGAATTGGAAGCAAGGTCTCGGAATATGCAACCGCTTTCGGAATGAAGGTTAGCTTTTTTGATCCCTATTACATCTCACCAAAAATTCAAACTGAATCCGCGATCACCCGGCATAGTTCACTAGATTCTTTGCTATCAACCAGTGATATTGTGCTCATATCTGCATCAGTTCTCGAACAAGACAAAGACAATTATCCACTCATCAATCAGCAAAATATTCAATTAATGCGAATTGGCTCAGTCATTATAAATGTATCAAGGGGCATTTTCGTAGATGAGTTAGCTTTAGAGAATTCTTTGATCGATGGCAGATTATTCGGAGTTGGACTCGATGTTTTATCTAGTGAAGAATTTTCTCCAAAAGGTGTCGACCGAAATCTGCACCAGCTGAGGAATCGCGGTTATAACATAGTTGTTACACCCCACATAGGTGGAATGTCTTCAGACGCTCTGACGCTGTGCATCGCAGAAGTTCTGCGAGAACTTGAGAATAACTGGAATATCCCACAAGCATGAGAAATCACGTGGTAGTGGTTGTGGGAGCTCGAGTAAAATCTTGGGCAATAGGTTTAGAGATGGCCTGCACTCTCGCAAAGGCAGGTAAGCAGGTTACAGTCCTCGATTTTTCAGACTTCGAAAAACATTGGCCGTTTTCTTTAGGTAGAACCTTTACGCAATTTAAGATGTCTTCACAAAA
>JACCDI010429617.1_pt1 | contig 11402 bp, 8 predicted proteins | sample 7442791 | NCBI WGS metagenome assembly JACCDI01 (sample SAMN15323434, study PRJNA562643) | freshwater metagenome | isolation source: river surface water | place: USA:Blue River Watershed | collected 2017-08-15
AGCTCGGCTTCGGCATTGGCGCCTTCGGGCACGAGAAACTGGGCATAATCCACCCAAGTTCCCTCGGTCTGGCCCAAGGGGTCCTCGCCGCGCTCAACCAACCAGTAGATCACCACGCGGTCTTCCAGAAGGACGGGGCGTGACATGCCGCCCGGCGCCAGCCGTGCCAAGGCGCTGCGGGATGCTTCGGGCAATTCGGACAGCCGCTGCCAGCCGATGCTGCCGCCCGATCCGGCGGTCTCGCCTTTGGAATTGGCGCGTGCAGAGGCGGCGAAATCCGCCTCGGTCTCAATCTGCACCTGCAGACGCCGCGCCAAAGCCTGAGCGCCTGATAAATCGCCATCCTCGCCCGGCAACACCAGTTCCAAAAGCTGCAGGCGGCTTGCCCCGGTCGGTTGGAAATTCGCAATGGCGCGGTCAATCTCGGCCTCGGTGATGGTGACACCGCCGCCATATTTCGCCCGCACCACCTCGCGCCCGACCATAACGGCTTCGACGAAATCACGGAACGATTCCGAAGCAAGACCCATCTCGCTGGTCAGTTCCAAAAACTCCTCGGTCGTCAGATTGGCCCGGGCCGCGAATTCTTCCATGCCAGCGAGCACCTGATCCGGCGCAATCGTCAGTCCGACCGCTTCGGCGGCAAACAGGCGCAGACGATCCTCGATCAGGCTGGTGCGGGCCAGTTGCGGCAGATCGCCTTGTTGCTGCAAAATCTGCAGAAAGAGCTGCCGTTGCTCCAATTCATATTGCGTGATGACCCGGTCATTGACCGACAGCACCGCTTCGAACGGGTTGGCCATGGCCTGTGGTGCGCTTCCAATTGCTGCCAGCAATAGCCCCGCGCCCAAAGCCAGCCGCCGCAGCCCGCAGCCTGCGACACTCCATCCCATCCGGTTCCGCATCGGTTCTGTCTTCATCGCCTGCATTCGTCCGCCATCCCTGACCACATCGTCAGTCAACCCAACCGTCTCATCGGTCCAACGCTCATCCCCGGCACTGCCGCGACGGGCCCGGCGCGGTTGACCCGCCAAAGCCCAAAAGCTCAACCGAGACCGAAAGATCCGTGGTCGGTCTCACACTAGTCGAGGATGTGAACCGACGCGAGAGAGAAAGATCGACCAACAGGCATTCGTTGCGAAACATCAGCCCAAGCCCTGCGTTCGAGGCGCGGCGCGCTTCAAGGTCATAACGGTTGGACAGCCGCGCCTGCCAGCCCGCCTGACCCAACGCGACACGGCCGTCAAAGACCACTTCGCGTGTGTCGATGGTGCGTCCCTCGGTAACATCCGCCTGGTGATACAAAAGTCCCGCCTCGAGGCCATAGCGGGGTTGGTCGTGGGCCAAGAGCATTTCAGCTTTGGTGAGGCCAAAGGAATTGTCCAACAACAGACGGCTCGTGATTTTCGTGCCATTGGCGTGAGTGACTTGCCACGCCGCCAGCCAGTTCGAATTTCGCCCATCCAGCCCCGATCCGGCGGTGAACTGCGTCAAGTCTTTACTGCGGATTACCCGACCCAGTGTGACCCCCAGCGTCCAGCCTGCCGGATCGCGGCGCAGGTAGTTCACCCCCAGATTTGCCCGAACCCCACGTTCCACCGCATCTGCCCCGGGAAAGCGGTTCAGGCTGAACAGATTGCCCTGATCGAACTCCACCAGGACTGAATCCTCATTGGCCAGGTTTGCCGCCCGGCTTGGTGCCGCCACCACTTGAATGACCGGCTCCAACAGGTGATTGACCCCGCCGCGGCCTGCCTTCACCAAGGGCCAGCGCAGCTCGGCGGCAAAGGCACCATGGCTGCGGCTGTGGGTGCCCCCGTAGACCGAGGCGACATCGCCGATGCGATAAAGATCCGTCGTCACCTCGCCCAGCACGCCGAACACCAGGCCGTTGTCCGAAATCCAATCGCGCCGCCAATCCGCCCGGATCCGCGCCCGCGCCACATCGCGCCCGTCTGAAATTCCGTCGATGTCGGTGTCATCGTTGGAGGCTCTATGATGTCCATGGGTCGCGAACTGCAGCCCGCCCTGACCACCCAGCGGGCCGAGGCTAAAGCGGCGCTGCCATGTCAGGTCACCCAAGCGTGAAGCCAAAGTGTCCGGGTCCTCACCCACCCTAAGCGTCCGGATCGAGATCAGCCGTGCCGCGATATGCTCGCTGCGCCGCGTACGCGTTACCGAGATCACGCTGTTCAACCGGTCAGCATCAGACAGGCCATAGTCGAAAAGCAGCGCGCTGTCGGACACCAACTGCGCGTCAAAGCGCAGCTCAAAACCATCGGGCAGATCAAACCGCCCCTCGGCGCGCCCATGGCCCCGTGTCCCTCCGGTCTGCAAGCGGTCATTCGCTGCGATGCCTGAGAGAGAAATCTCGCCGGTCCGAAACGCCTGGCGATAGCGCAACTCCACCGCAGTCACGTTCTTGGTGGCAAGAAACGGCGTAATCGTTAGGTCGCGGCTGGGGCCAAGCGTCAGAAAATAGGGCCAGCGCAGCCCGGTGCCCAGCGTTGATGTGGATTGCAGCTGCGGCATCAAGAACCCGCTGCTCCGGTTGAGCGTTGGATCAGGCATCCGCAGGCGCGGGAGGTAGAACACAGGAACGCCACCCAGCCGCAGCGAGGCATTGTCGAAATAGATCTGCCGTTCAGTTTGATCATGCACCACGCGGCGGGCGCGAATCTCCCACAGCGGGGTTGGGTTCTCGGCGCAAACCTTGCAGGACGAGGCGACAACCCGCGTCATCGCCGTGTAGCGCCCTCCGAGCCGCATGACCTCGGCGGCGGCCAGTTGCAACTGGTCGTTCATCACCACCCGGGCCGAGCGCAGGATCCCCTCGGACATATCCGCCTTCAACTCGGCCTGATTGGCGAGCACCGTGACCCCGCTGCCATCGCTCAGCGTGATCGGCCCTTCGATGGTCAGGCTGTCAGCCACCCGGTCATAGGTCAGCCGCGCTGCTGTCAATCGGCGGCCCTGATAGAAGATCTCAACAGCGCCATCTGCCACCAAGAGACGGTCGCTTTCGATGCGCAGCGCATTGGCCACCAGCGTCGCTTGATCCTGCGCGCGGGCCACGGGGCCGGGCAGTGCGGCCAGCACTAGAACTGCCATCATCAAAAGAATGCGCCGCATGTCAGCCATCCTCCAGATGCAACAAGAGGCTCAGCGCCAAAAGGGCCGCCGCGATCGGCGGGCTCCAGGCCGCGACAAGAATCGGGATCTGGCCGTTTTCCCCAAGGACCTGAGCAAAGCTGCGCAGGAAGAAAATCAAGAACCCCCCAATCAGGGCATAAAGCACCATCTGCCCGGTCTGGCCAAAGCGCGCATGGCGCATGGTAAAGCCCGCCGCTACCAGCACCATTGCCGCCATCAACAGCGGCAAAGCGAGTTCCATCTGATAGCTCAAGCGATAGGCGTTGCCAGAAAATCCTGCGCGTTCAAGTGCTTGGGCTTGGGCGGTTAAATCCCAAAACGCCACCGCCGCGGGAGAGCCCAGCTTTTCCACCAATTCCTGCGGCGTGAGATCTGTTGGAAGGGGCAGGGCGGTTAAGGTCACCGCTTGGGCTTCTGGATTGTCTTCGGCGAAATCCCAGCGTTTCGCCTTTTCCAAGATCCATTGTCCGGGCTCAAGCTGCGCCCGCTCTGCCACGATCCGGCCCGTGATCCGGCCATCTGGCGCAAACAGATGAAAGGTGACCCCAGTCAACTCGGCCCCCCCGGCTGAAACGCTGTTGGCATGGATGACGGTTTGACCTTCGGCATCGCCTTGGCGCAACCAAAGACCCTCGGCCGACAATGACAGCACCGCGGGCGCATCGCTGCCGCCCGTCGCCCGCGCCGCGGCGCGCAGGTCATATTCTTTCGAGGTCGCCGCCACCAACGGGTTCAACACCGTCACCGCGAAGATGCCAATCGCCAGTGCCGTTGCAATGGGCGAAACCAAAAACCGCAGACCAGACCGCCCGGCGGCGCGCACCACCACCAGTTCAGAAGACTTGGCCAGCCCCAAGAACAGCGTGATCCCCGCAAGCACCATCACCAATGGCAAGATCAAATACATATTCTGCGGCACATTCAGCACCGCCAAAACCAAGGCTTCCGCCACCCCAATCCCGCTTTGGGAAAACCGGCGGATCTGCTCGATCAGGTCGATCAGGGTCAAAACGCCGAAGAACACGCCAAAGACCCGCAGAAAGCTGCCGAGAAAACGCCGCGCGATATAGAGGTCCAGCGTCATGCAAAGGCCCTCCGGACGCGGCGTGGCCGCTCCGACCACCACAACATGCTGCCTCCCAGTGCCACACCAAAGATTGGCGCGGCATAGGCCCAAATCCAGCCCTTATCAGACCGCAGGCCCATCCCGGTGGCCACCGTGGATACCCCTTGCACCATCACCAAAAGCACAATTGCGACGCCGACCTGCCGCCACAAGCCAAACCGGCTGAATGAACCCATCAAAAGGGCGGCAAAGCCAATCAGCGCGGCGCCAACTGCCAGAAACGGCTGAGCAAAGCGGTTGTGGCCGAAATAGAGGAAATCCGCTCGGGTCGCCCCAGTTTCAGCCAAATCGGCCGGATCGGCGGCCAAAAGCTCGGCCGTGCTGAGCGCAACAAGGTTTCGCGCCGTGGGTGTCACCTGTGGGATCAATCCCGCCAGATCATAGGTGAAATCGGCAAAACGCGTCAGCGACAGCCGCTGCTTCTGGGCATCGATTTGCTGCACCAGCCCATTGATCATCAATAGTTTGGGGCCCGTCTCGGTGCGGGCAAACAGCGCCTTTTGGGCGGTATAGGTCGTGGTCCTGTCGGGGTTGCGAGCATCGGTCAAAAACAGGTCCAACAATTCCCCCGAAGGCGCCAACTCGCGCACGTAAAACGTCAGACCCGGCGCGGGATGCGTGAACCGCCCGTCGGTCAAGAACCGCGCCGTCACGTTCTGCCGGATCTCGGCATAGCGCAGGACCAAAGCCTCACGGCTGGCTGGGACCAGCACGTGTGTCAGTATCAAAAGCCCCGCTGCCACGATCAGTCCGAAGATGAGAACCGGCCGCGCCAGCCGGAACGACGAAAACCCCGTGGCTTGCATCACCACCATTTCGCTGTCTTGGGTCAGCCGGTTGGCCACAAAGACCGCCGCCGCAAAGGCGGCAATCGGCAAGACCAAGCTGATCACATTGGGCAGGGTCAGCACGGAAAACTCCAAGAAAACCAGCGCGGTCTGACCATCCCCGATCAGCTGGTCAAACAAGCCCACCGCCTGATTCACCCAATAGACCAGAACCAACACCAGCGCGAAAAAGCCGAAGACGGCCAGAAGCTGGGTCAGCAGATATCGGTCGAATCTGGGCAAGAGACGCTAATCCTTGTGGCGTTTGCGCCTTTGACGCTATCAACATTCCCGGACAGGGAAAACTGCTATCTGGCCAAGCCCGGGCCCCTTCGTTAGCTTTGCGCAAAAAGCCGCGCGAATGTTCGGGCGGCACCAAGAGGATCTTCGATGAACCAGCCCGTCGCTTTGACCTTCACCGCAACCGACCTTGACCGTCTGGCCAACGCCCCCGGCCTTGTGGCACTTTTGGCCGAGGGCGACGCCCCCTCCAGCCCGGCCGCGCGCCGATTGGACCGGCTGACCCGCGGCATGCTGACCCGCGCGCTCTCCAGCGCCGATTGGGCGCGTGTCAAGACCGGCGACAGCCTGACACTGGCCTATCCCGCCGGGCTTGCGGCCGAGGCGCTGATGCTGGTCAAGCTGCCGCGCAAAGCGACCGCGCTAGAGGCGCGCAAGGCCGGTGCCGCCATTGGCCGTGCCTTGGGCACGGGCGGCGCGCATGTGCTGGCTGAAACCCACCCTCAAGCGGCCGAGATTTCCTTCGGACTTGCGATGCGGGCCTATGACTTCACCCCCCATAAGTCGGGCGAGAAAAAACACCTTGGCCCCGTCGCGCTCGCCTGCGCCCGCCCCGAAGCTGTGGCTGCCGCCGCCGCGCCCTTGGCCGCGCTCAGCGAAGGTGTGTTCTTCACCCGTGATCTGGTGAACGAGCCGGCCAATGTACTGACAACCGAGGATTTCGCCGCCCGTCTGGCGGCGATGCATGAGCTGGGGCTCGAAGTCGAAATCCTTGAAGAGGCCGACCTGAAAAAGCTCGGCATGCGCGCGCTGTTGGGCGTGGGGCAGGGCTCGGAAAGCCCGTCCAAAGTTGTCGTCATGCAATGGAAGGGTGGCAAGGCGGGCGAGGCCCCCTTGGCGCTGGTGGGCAAGGGCGTCGTCTTTGACACGGGCGGTATTTCCATCAAGCCCGCCGGTGGCATGGAAGAGATGACCATGGACATGGGCGGGGCCGCCGTCGTCGCAGGCGTCATGCGCAGCTTGGCCCTGCGCAAAGCGCGCGCGAATGTCGTGGGGCTTGTTGGGCTCGTCGAGAACATGCCCGACGGGAAGGCGCAGCGTCCTGGCGATGTGGTGCGCTCGATGAAGGGCGATACGATCGAGGTGATCAACACCGATGCCGAGGGCCGCCTCGTCTTGGCCGATGTGCTTTGGTACACGCAAGAGCGCTTTAAACCCAAGGGAATGATCGACCTTGCCACCCTGACAGGTGCCATCATCGTGGCCTTGGGCCATGAAAACACTGGCGTGTTTTCCAACGACGACGCCTTGTGCAACGCGTTCCTCGCCGCCGCCAAGTCCGAAGGCGAGGGCGCGTGGCGCATGCCGATGGGCGATGGCTATGACGCCAAGCTAAAAAGCCGCGTGGCTGATATCGTCAATTCCTGCGGCCGCGATGGCGGGGCCATCACGGCAGCCCATTTCCTGCGCCGCTTTGTCAAAGATGACATGCCGTGGATCCACCTCGACATCGCGGGCACGGCGCTTTTGAAATCCGAGAGCACGCTCGCCCCCAAAGGCGCGACCGGCTGGGGGGTGATGGCGCTCAACCGCCTGATCCGCGACCATTTTGAAGGTAAGGCGTGACCTTGGCCTTTCATCTTGGCCCAAATACTCATGGCAACGCCTGCCCAAGTGCTGCGGTCGGCTGATGGGCACGGCCATGTTCTACCACTTGACGCGCTCGGGGCCGGAAGAGGTGCTGGCCCTGATCCTGCCGCGTGCGATGGCGGCGGGGTGGCGGGTGATGCTGCGCAGCCCCGATGCGGCGCGGTGCGAGCGGCTGGATGCGCGGCTGTGGCTTGAGCCTGAGGAGGGCTTTCTGCCTCATGGGGTGGAAGGCGGTCCTTTTGATGTCGAGCAACCCGTGTTGATCGGCGCGGGACCCGCCTTGAACGGTGCGCAGGGTGTGGTGCTGTTAGACGGGGCCGAACCCTTGGCTGGCGAGGAGGCCTGCGAGCGGCTTTGGGTCTTGTTCGATGGCAACCAAGAGGCGGCCGTGCAGGGCGCGCGCAGCCTTTGGACGCGTCTCACCGGTCTTGGGATGGCCGCGCAATACTGGTCGGAAGAGAGCGGCCGCTGGCAGATGAAAACCGAACGAAAAGCCGGGGGATGAGTCTGTTCTTTTGCGCAGAACGAGTCTCATTTTCGATGAAATAATCGTTTCTGATCGGCAACTCTCTCGTTGCTGGTCATATATAGCCGATACGAGATTTTTTGCGCGAGAGTAACATACGTAAGTATATTATAGCCTGCCCTGTCGCTATTGTCTGATGACCCCCCTTTGCTACCAATGCAGCAAGAATTTCAAGGTGGAGGGCGACATGACCGACCCGCGCATAATTCTTTTTGGCGGCTATGAATTTCAACTCAATCAAAACGGCGAGGCCCATATTCTATGGAAATCCGGCGCATCTCACACGATGAATGCCGATTTGTTATGGGCAGGCTTCAAGACCAGCACAGCCTTTCTGAACAGCGCCTATCGCGCTGAATATGCCTTGGTTGACAAGGCGCATCGCCTCTATGGGTCATCCGGCGCGGATGTCCTGAGCCGCTCCACGGGTGGGGGGCTGGCAATGACAGCCTCTATGCGATTGCGACTTCTGGCACCTCGCAGATCCATGCCTATGCCGGGCGCGGCGATGATGTGGTGGTCCTCGATCTGGCCAAAATCGCGGCCGCTTATTCGCATAGCCACCATGTGGCGGGTGACGACGCAGGATCATCCGCCTATGGCGCGGACAGTTTTAACTTTGTGAACACCGCAAAGGTCGGCACGGGTGAGATCGTGGTCGGCCGGCTTGAGGATTTTGACGCCAGCCGCGACCATATCCGGCTTGACGGCGTGACAGTGAACCTCTCAGCGCTTCCAAGTCAGCTCAGGGTTTTGCAGCATAACGGTGATCACAACGATCCCGGTGCGCCCTTGCAGCAATGGCTGGCGATTAAGACATCCGGAGGCGGGCATATCTTCTATGCGCTTGAGGGCGCACGGGTGGATATGACTGGCAATGGCGGTGCCAATTCCGGCCAGCAAGAGGCGCATTTTCTGGCCTCGAATGGGGCAGGTGGGCCGGGGGCTTCGGCGCTTGCCTTGCTGGCGCTCTACAACAGCCGTTCCAGCGCAGGCTATGCTGACCCTCAAGATGCCATTCCTGCGGGGGCTGTGGCCAAGGGCGGAGCCACAATGGTGGACTGGGACCAAAGTGCCGCCGATGTGCGGGGGACCCTTGTGGGCACGGCATCGGGTGATCTGATTGCGGCTGGGCTGAACGATGATTGGGTCAATGCCGGGGCAGGCGATGATCAGGTCTGGGGCGGCAGTGGACATGACACAATCTTTGGTGGGATTGGCAATGACACGCTGACGGGGAATCTCGGCAATGACATGGTGAACGGCGGCGAGGGCCGCGACCGTATTGTGTATTTCGGGGGCCACGACACGATCATCGGCGGTACGGATGTGGATACCTTGGTCTTTAGCGGGCCAAGCGCGGTTAATCTGTCCCTGCTCAGCGGCAGCAACCCGCATGGCCTGACGGTTTCGCAGATCGAAAACATCATCGCTTCTAAAGGCGCGGATTACGTTCAGGGCGATCACGGATCAAACGCGCTGTATGGGGGCGTGGGTTCTGATGCCCTTTACGGGCTTGATGGCGCGGATCTTCTGTCGGGGGGCGATGATGCGGATCGGCTTTTTGGCGGTGACGGCGCGGACCAGCTCTTTGGTGGGGCCGGGAATGACACGCTTCTTGGACAAGACGGGGTGGATCGTCTGACAGGTGGGGCGGGGAATGACCTGTTTCGCTATCAATCGGCCGCGCAGGGCGGCGATTTTGTGTTGGATTTCGGCACCAGCCTTGGCAATGACGACCGCTTTTCCATCGCGGCGGCCGGGTTTGGCGGTGGACTTAAGGCAGGTTCCCTCTCGCCCGCGCAGTTTCGTCTGCACCTGACCAACCGCAGCGACGCATTGGATGCCGACGATCGGTTTATCTTCAACGATGTCACCCATCGCCTGTCGTTCGACGCCGATGGACTTGGCGGCGCAGGGCCGGTTCTGATCGCCACCATGCAAGACAGCGCGGCCAGCCTCACCTCGGCTGATATCTGGTTGTTCTGACGCGCTTGCACCAACAACAAAGCCGCCTCCTTGCGGGGCGGCTTTGCGAATTTTCAGGCAAGGCAGGCAGGATTAGCCGACCAGTTCAAGGCCCGAGAAGAAGAAGCTGATTTCCCGCGCAGCGGCGGCGGGCGAATCTGAGCCGTGGGCCGAGTTTTCGCCTTTGGACAGGGCAAATTCCTTGCGGATCGTGCCGGGAGCAGCCTGAGCCGGGTCGGTGGCGCCCATAACTTCGCGGTTCTTGGCAATGGCGTCTTCGCCTTCCAGAACCTGCACAACAACCGGCTCGGAGGCCATGAAGTCACACAGTTCGCCATAGAAGCCGCGCTCGGCGTGTTCTGCGTAGAACTGGCCAGCCTGAGCTTTGGTCAGGTGGATGCGCTTCGAGGCGACAACGCGCAGGCCGGCATCTTCGAATTTGGCGACGATCTTGCCGGTCAGGTTGCGCTTGGTGGCGTCGGGCTTGATGATCGACAGGGTGCGTTCGATGGCCATTTGGCTCTCCATGGATGGGGGCCGGTATTGGCCCGATGTGATGGCGCGGCGCATAGCATGGCAAGATGACATTGAAAAGAAGGGGGGAAAGGAAGGGGGAAAAAGAAGGGGGCTTCGCGCCCCCGTCGCAGCCTTGCTGCGACTCCCCCGCGGGATATTTGGGCCGCATTGAAGGCATGTGTTGACCTTTCCCATGGGCTGAGGCAAGGCCGCAGCATGCTGAAGATCGAAGACATCACCTATAGTGTTGAAGGCCGCCCCTTGTTCGAGGGCGCCTCGGCGACAATTCCCACGGGCCACAAGGTGGGCCTTGTCGGGCGCAACGGGGCGGGCAAGACCACGCTCTTTCGCCTGATCCGGGGCGAGTTGGCACTGGAGGGGGGGGCGATCTCGATTCCCTCTCGGGCGCGAATTGGCGGGGTGGCGCAAGAAGTGCCGTCCTCCTCGACGTCACTACTTGAGACCGTGTTGCAGGCCGACACTGAGCGGGCCGCACTGTTGGCAGAATCGGACACCGCGCATGATCCGCACCGGATTGCCGAAATTCAGGCCCGGCTGGCCGATATCGACGCCTGGTCTGCTGAAGGGCGGGCTTCGGCCATTCTGAAGGGCTTGGGTTTTGATGCCGAGGCGCAGTTGCGCCCTTGTTCGGATTTCTCGGGCGGTTGGCGGATGCGGGTGGCTTTGGCGGGGGTCTTGTTTGCCCAGCCCGATTACCTTTTGTTGGACGAACCGACCAACTATCTGGATCTTGAAGGCGCTTTGTGGCTGGAAAGCTATCTGGCGAAATATCCCCATACCGTGCTGATCATCAGCCATGATCGCGGCCTTTTGAACCGCGCCGTGCAGGGGATCTTGCATCTGGACAACCGCCAACTGACCTATTGGCATGGTGGCTATGACCAGTTCGCCCGCCAGATGGCCGAACGCCGCGCTGTTCTACAGGCCGAGGCGAAAAAGCAAGAGGCGCGTCGCGCCCATCTGCAATCCTTCGTCGATCGCTTCAAGGCCAAGGCCTCGAAGGCTGTGCAGGCGCAGTCGCGCGTGAAGATGCTGGAGAAGATGACGCCGATCACCGCGCCCGAGGATGCCAAGAAGGTGGTCTTCACCTTCCCCGCGCCCGAGGAGCTGTCGCCGCCGATCATCAACATCGAGGGCGGCGCTGTGGGCTATGGTGGCCCGCCGATCCTGCGCAAGCTGAGCTTGCGGATCGATCAGGACGACCGCATCGCGCTTTTGGGCCGCAACGGTGAGGGCAAATCGACGCTGTCGAAGCTTTTGGCCGGAAAATTGACCCCTTGCGAGGGGAAGATGACCAAATCCTCCAAGCTGCGCATCGGCTATTTCGCGCAGCATCAGGTGGACGAGTTGCACATCGACGAGACGCCCTTGCAGC
>JACCDI010856505.1_pt1 | contig 11401 bp, 10 predicted proteins | sample 7442791 | NCBI WGS metagenome assembly JACCDI01 (sample SAMN15323434, study PRJNA562643) | freshwater metagenome | isolation source: river surface water | place: USA:Blue River Watershed | collected 2017-08-15
CCAACATTAATAACAAAATTATATGAATATAATAAAAATAAATATACTGGTTTTAAAATTTTTCCAAGTTTCTTTTTTTTACCAACACATTATTCAGGATTAAAATATGAAGGTCATAAGAAAGTGTATGCGTATCAAGAATGGGGGTCAACAAATAAATCATATGATACTATGAATGATAAAACTTTACCAATAGAATTTACTTATCCTGTGAATGAAATATCTTTATTGGTATCAAGTTATAATACGAACCCACATTATATATCAGATTGTTTGGAATCTATACGTAATCAAATAGGATATTTTTCTATAGAAGTTGTATGGGTAAATGATGGTTCTGATGAAGAGCATACTAAGAATTTAGAATATCAACTAAAATATTTTATAGACCATAGTCGTTTCATTCGTTTAGTATATCATCGTCTTGAAAAAAATCTAGGAATATCAAAAGCATTAAATATTGGTCTAAGTTTATGCACAAATGAAATTATAGTAAAAATGGATTCTGATGATATAATGTTTAACAATAGAATAGCATCACAAGTAAATTTTTTGTTAGCTCATAATGATTGTGTTGTGTGTGGAACAGATTTAATTTATTTTAAAACAAACGAAACAAATAATCAAAGATATATTGAGAATGAAAAAACAAAACATCCAGCTAGATTAACATGGGAAGAATATAAACTAACACGACAACAATGGATAATGAATCATCCAACATTATGTTACAAAAAGTCGGCTGTTTTAGCTGTTGGTGGCTACAATGAAAATTTAAAATTAGGAGAAGATTTTGATTTAGAAATAAAACTATTAAGAAAATTTGGTGTAATATATAATATACCAAAAATTTATTTATACTATAGAATTCATCCAAATCAAATAACGTATAATGAAAAAACAAATACATATTTATGTAAAGCTCAAAGAGCCAAATTCGTTAATGATATGATAAAAAATTATATTTAGATTATAATATTTTAAACATCAAGAAGTATAAAATATGATAAAAGAAAGTTATTCAGAAGAAGAAAAAATAGAAATAGCAAAAAATATAAAGGATATTTCTCTCCAAACAATTGATAAAGAGTATGAAAAATTGAAGTCAATGATTGGAGATATTCAAAATATTTCAGAGAGAAGCAAAGTAGGCAATAATATAGTTGATTATTTTACATTTAGATATCGTCTAGAAACAAAAGGAAAATATGATTGTAATTTTTTTGATTTTCTAGCGAACATAGAAGAATTTAAAAAAAAGAAATTTATTCAGAACATGTTTGAATATTATGTGACTGTAAAAAATAAGAATAATAAAAAAAACAAATATATTGTTATGAAAGAAGTGTATAATATATGTATAAGTGCTATAAATATAATTAGACCCATTGTTTATATGCAGATATATGATAAGTATAAACCCAAAAAAGTGTTGGATTTTTGTGCGGGCTGGGGTGGTGCTGCTGTAGCTTCAAATATAATGGGTATAGAGAAGTATATAGGAATTGATATTAATAGTAATTTGGCTGGTCCATATGAAGATTTAATTAAATATCTTGGAGAGAAAAATAGTGATACAAAAATAGAAATGTATTTTAAAGATGCGTTAACATTCGATTATGGTGCGATTGATTATGACTTAGTTTTTACTTCACCTCCTTATTATTTTATTCAAAAGTATCAAAAAAATGAGAATTATAACAATTCGAAGAGAGAAATGGATGAGAAATTTTATACACCTATTTTTACCAAAGTGTATGATGGTTTAAAACCAGGTGGTTATTTTATAATAAATGTGTGTAAAGAAGTATATAATAATGTTTTATTTAAATTATTTGGTGAACCACATGAAATATTTAATTATGGAAAATCACAAAGACAAAATGATTATAAAGAAATGATTTATTGTTGGAAAAAGAATTAGAAATTATTATATATAAGAAAAATCGAATATACAATAATTGTTTTATTATTATTTTTTAACACCACCTAATCCGATTTTAGCACTGGGTTGAGCACGCGGTTTAGCACCAACATAATTAGCATACTCAGGAGAGAAAATATGTGGTGCTTGTTTATTATGACGGTGTTGTTGTGGTTGCTGATTTTGATGATGAGAATATGTGTGTGCGTGATGTGGATAATTATGTGAAGTTACAGGGCGTTGTATATATACTTGTTGGTTTTGAACATATTGATATTGATTTTGTAGATTCGGAACGGATGTTGAAGGTTGTAATCTTTGTTGTTCTTGTCTTTCTTTTATTGTAGGATAATATGGAATATTAGTCCAATCATCTGTAGTAGCATATGTTTTATTTGTTTTTTTAATTTTATCTGGATGAATAATTTTTCTAGGTGGTTCTCTCAAATCATAACTATAATAATCATCTTCTTCATATTTTAATCCAGTTAAAAATGTAGTAATATTAATAATAAATGTTCTAGGATTATCCACAATAAAAATATTATCATTTGGATTTAATGATTTTTCATCAATAGTAAAGTTCAAATTATGTATTGTTTTTAACCCATCTACACCATTATCGTGTTTCATACGCCAAGGGTCACGTTTACTAATGAGGCGAGACATACCATCAAATAGTTGTAGAATTTGTGGACTACCAATTGGATAAAATACACTTCTATCAATAGTTAAACCAAACATTTCAACTCTTTTTTGTAAACAGTTGTCTTCATTACCCCAACCCCAAAAATTTGGAAACCCATTAAGTAATTCAAAATCACTTCCTTTCATAACAACAATCCCACCTAAAGTATATTTGAACCCATAATAATGTTTAATTATACCGTGCGTAGTTTGATAATCAAATATTTTATGAAAAGGTAATGTATCTACGTCATTAAAAATAAAAGTAATATCTTTGTAATGTTCAGGATATTTTTGTTTAACAGCTAAGAATCCGATATTTTTAACGGCACCTCTATTGAAACTTCTAGCATCACATTGATGAGAAAAATAAATTTCATAATCAGTTTCATTTTCTAATATAAAATCCATGTGTTTTTGAAAAAAAAACTTTTGTTGAATACGATTTCTATATGGAATAATAAAAACTCTTTTTGGAATATTAATTTGTGAATTATCTACTATTTGATTTGATTGTAATTCGGTAATTGATAATGTAATTTGTTCAGACATTATGAATAAATGATGGATATATTTTAAAATTATTAAATTTTTGATTTCTAAACTAAATAATAAATACTAAATAACATTATATTTTTTTCTAATACTAGCAGGAATTAATTCCATTTCTTCTTTAATTTTTTCTAATTTTTTAAAGCATTTATTAATAGTAACTTCACTGATTTCACTAACATTTTTTACATCATTTTTACTAACATTTAAATTACATATTTGTGATATAAAATAAACAATACCTGCTGCTATTGAATGTGGTGTATTTTCAGACATAAGATTTTCTTTTTCTATTTTCTTTGATATAAATTGGCTTAATTTTGTTAGTTCATTATTAATATTTAATTTACTGCAATATCTCTCAATAAAAGATTGTGGTGTTGTTTTACAAAATTTTGTTTTATCGTTATTATTCATATCTTTTTCTAAATCATTGATAATTGTTAATGCATTTTTACATCCCTTTGTAGCACTAGTAGGGTCTAAATGAAATATAGTTGCTATTTCTTTAGCTGTTCTAGGGAAATTATTTATTCTACAAGATATGTAAATAGATGCCGCTATAATACTATCTCTATTATCACCTCTAAAAGTAGTTTCATATTCAGAAATTTTTTTATGATAAATAAAAGCATCATCAACAATCAATTTAGGTATACCGTATATAGAAGCCATTTGATTAATCATTTCAAAATCATTATACCTAGTATTTTCTTTATAAGGCATCGACTGCCACTTAATATATCTTCTAATTTTTCGCATTTCATAACTATTACAACCACCATTTAACATTTTACACCCGAAAGAAGACTCAATCAATAAAGGATTAATCGGCATACCACATCTAGTAGGGTCAGAACCTTGATTATCTTCAGAACCATAATATCTCCACTCGGCACTTTGGTCTAATATATCTTTATAAATAATACCACAATTATTATTAGTACATGTTAAGAAACCTTCATTAGAGAAAGCAAGGCTGCTCTCACAATGCTCACATTTTTCTCTGTCTCCACAAGACCTATAAACACATTCAAGTGGATCCAATTTTTTTCCTAAAGTTCCAACTTCTTTATCAAATATGTTCCATAACTCCTTCTTATTAATAGTATTATCCTTATTCTTTTTAGATTTTTCTTTACTCATTATTATAATGTCTTTGATAAAAATAATAAATTTTTAATTCAATTTTATTTTATATAAATATTTATATGGGTAATTCATCATCAAAGAAAGGATTGGAAAAAGATTTAAATAATGATAGAATTATAGAGAATATAAATGAAGAACGAATGGATAATTTTGAACAAATTGAGAGAAAATCTTTTGAACAAATAATAGATTTCATTGCTACAAAATATATATTAACCAGTAATTTTCAGAGTTTAAGAAAGTTATATGAAAAAGAATATTGTGAAGATTTGGTAATATTAACCTCAAATATTATTGAAAAAAATCTAAATGATTTAGAAATACAGAATATAAATAATAGAATAAAAAATGGTGTTACAAATGATAAACAAAATGCTGTTTATTTAAAGAAATCTGATATAGATAATTTGGATATTGAGAGTCCAGAAAAAAAGAAAATGATGTGTAATAATATTGCTAAATTTTATATAAAGATAGCACATATTTTTGCTGCTATTGTTACAACAATTAATCCAGTTTATACATACAAAGATAATTTTGGGAATATTATAAAAAAGAAATTATATCAAAAAGATGAAATACCAGAGAATGCGGATGTGAGTGTAAATAGTGAAGGAATATGTGAAAGGAGAGTAGACTCTTTAAAAAGTCATATGATATTTAATGAAAATGGTCAAGTAAGTATTCAACCAAATTTCTGTGGAATGAATGTTAATACAGATGGAACTACAAAGACATTAGATGATGAACCAGGAATACCGGAATTAATGGAATTATATGAAGATAAATATAATTATCAGACAGGTCAATTTTCAGGAATGACTGCTGAAACAGAAAAAATATATAAAAGAGACCTTGATATGTTTTATAAAGTTTTTACAGGTTCAGTAAATGTACCAATGGATATAAAAAAGTTTAGTGATATAAAATTGAGAGAATATCACAAAAGTCCAGGATGTATGAATATGTATTTTGGAGAGAAAAGTAGACCTACAAATAATGAAGATGAGATAGATTCAGATGAATTAATAACATTGTATGCGGATAATTTGAGAAATATGATGTATACTATTAGTGATTCGCAAGATGAATTATTAAAAATAATAAATAAGATATTTTCATATGTTTCAGTTGAAGATAGTGGAGAGAAAAAGGTAATAATAAATCCAGAATTAAATGAGACAAATTTACAACAAGTATTAGGTTTGACTAGAGAGTTAATAGTGAATTTATATTTAAGATGTGAGAATGAATATGTACACGGAATAAAAATATATCAGGCATTAGTTGAAAAACAAATAAAAGACACAACAATAAGACAAATAGATGTGTTAGAAAAAACAAAACAAGAAATGTTAGAAGACCAAATACAAGTAATGGAAGAAAAACAAAATACACTTGAACTTGAGCCTAAACCTACACTAGAAGAAAAAATAGATGAGAATCTAAAACAAGAAGTAAAAGATGTATAGATTTGAGTTGATATTATTAATAAATGATTTTACTAATAATATGATAAATTTTAAAAGATAAGAAATAAATAATTAGGTATTATATTTATTGTCTTTGAGCTTGAGCTTGTCTAGCTCTTTGGGCTTGAGCAGCCTTTTGGGCAGCCATAGCAGCGGATCTACCAGCCATAGCAGCCTTAGCAGCAGCAGCGGAAGCAGCCTTAGCAGCAGAGGCAGCCTTGGAAGCAGAAGCGGATCTAGCAGCAGAGGCAGCTCTTGAGGCAGCCTTTGAGGCAGCAGCAGTGGCGGATCTAGCCTTTGAGGCAGCAGCGGAAGCTGATCTAGCAGCCATTCTCTTCATACTTCTAGCAGCAGATCTTGATCTAGCAGCCATTCTACGGGATTTACCCATTCTACGGTGATGTCTACGAGTAGCCATATTTATATATATATACTATATAAAAAAAATTATACGACAAGAAATTTTCCTAAATTTTATTTAAATTATTGAATAATTATTAATTTACAATTATTAAATAATAAACATTTGTTTAAATATTATAGTTAGTTGTTTAGTTTTTCATTCCTAAATTTTACCAAATAGTATCTGTATTGTGCCAATACATTCCATCCCCTTTCTTAATTTGATACATCTCTCTATATATCTTTAAACGTGATAAAGGAATATTTGTTCTATATTTATCTGGAGGATGAGGATTTGTTTTTAATTGAGCTGCTAAAGCTTTTTCAGATATTTTTTGTCTATATTGATAAGCAAAATAAATAAATAATGCCTTATAAGATAAAAGTCTTATACCTGGTATATCATCATTTTTTTCCTGAAAATCTCTTAAATATTCTATACACATTGCTAATCCTGAAATATCAGCTAAATCTTCTCCTACACTTGGTTCCGCGTCAAAAATAATACCATCTCTTTTTGCAAATTCTTCATATTGCTTAATAACATCGGCTTGTTTTCTTTTAAATATTTCAGAATCCTTTTTGGTCCACCAATTATTCATATTACCTTTATGGTCAAATTTACTTCCCATATCATCTAAAGAATGTGAAAATTCATGTCCTAGTGTATAACCAATAAATGCTAAATTATATTCAATACCTCTTTCTTCCAAATCTATAAAAGGTTTTTGAATATATCCTAAAGGTATGTAAATAGCATTTTTGCTTGGTGTATATGACGCATTTACTACATATGCTTGTGTGCTTACTAATTTTAAAGGATAATTAGCCCAATCAATCACAGGAATATCAACTACTTTTTTACCTTCTAAATTAATAATGCGATTCGTTCTCCATGCTTCAATTCTCCTTATATTTTCCCATGGATCAGTTGATGAATAGTCTAATATAGGGTCTTTCTCAAGAATTTTTGGTGAACCAACTTCTAATTTGAAATTTTTTAACTTTAACAAAGCATATTTTTTTGTTTGTGGTTGAAGCCATGTGTTACGTTTAACTATTCTTGTAAAAACAGTTTTTAAATCTTCAGCCATAGTCTTTACATAATTAACTGCTTGTTCATTTTTATAGCGTTCAACATATTCATTTGTTAAAAATGTGTTAAAAGAAAAAGCTAAACCAAATACTGGTTCTAATTCAGCTGGAAAAATCTTTTCTTGACCACGCTCAAATTTTCCACAAAATTCATAAGGTATATCTCTAAATTCTTTGTGAAATCTTGCTATTTGTCTAATATACATATAAACAAAATATGTTCTAAGTTTTTCACTACCCCAATTATTCATAAGCCATTCAGAACCACATTTTAAATAATTTAAACTAGTTGCTATAAAAAAAGATGGTGTTTTTTTGAATCCATAATATTCACTAAATGTTTCCCAATCAAAACCATATTTACTCATAGCATCTTTTGCTTCAACTCTATTATAATAATCTGGATTTTCATTTTTAACTTTATCACACCCCATAGTTATTAATAAATCATATTCAATATCCCAAACATCTTGAGCTTTGTATTTATTATCTTTACCAAAAAAAGCATCAAACAATTTATTAATATATTGTAAATAATGCCTTTTATAATTTTTTTTATATTCAATATCTGTTCCATCATCAATGTAAACCATTATATCTATTAAACTAAGTTGTGGAGGTGATATATTTGCACGAAATATTGTTGAGTTTTTATTGTCTGGAACAACATTTATAACAAATGGACACCCATATGCTACTACTTCGTTTTTATTAAAAACTCCTAATAATTTCCAAGCATCTGATTTATCTGTTGAATTTGTATAAAATTTATCAATTAAACTTAAAAAATAATCTATATGTTTCATAGCCATTTTAGTATCTAATAAATGTAAAAATGAATGATATACATTTGATATTTGTTTTGCTTTTTCGTTATGATTATTTTTTATATAATCCTTTACTATACCTATTAATTGATGATACACCTTATTTTGAACTAATCTAAAATCATCTACCTGAACAATATATTCTTCTCCTTCTTTTTTTGTAACTCTTTCTAGCCATAAATTATTTACAAATCCATAAAAATCATCTTTTGGATTCATATGTTCTGGAGCAGTTTTGCTATTTAAAACTTTTATTATTTCAGATTGAATATCTTTTTGATTTTTTATTTTTTGATATTTCTCTGATTTCTCAAAATCAGCTTCAAACGCATTATATACATTATAATCTTTTTTACAAATAAAAGCCTTCTCATATTTGTTTAAATTAGGTAAAGTTCTTATTTTTTGTGTAACATTTTTTTTATGTTTATTATTTTTCTTTGTTTTATCAGACATATTATTTATACTATATATTATATAAATAATATATTTTAACTTTTTCTAAAATCTTGAAATTTATTCTTCACTAATTTAATTTATTATCAATAGTATCTAATAAATCTTGATTATATACAAGACTACCAGATGGTTTATAAGAATTTATTGGGGTATATTGTTTTTGCGGTTTCTTTACTTGTGTTTGATTATTATCTTTTACATTAAACATTCTTTTATTTATGTCTTCTGGTTCATTATTATACATTCCATTATCATCGGAATCTCCACCTTCTTCTATTTTTTGCCCATATTCATTAACAACTATTCCTGTTTTCTTTTTAAGTTCAGTTCTAACATATGAAGGAACCCAATGAGCCCAAGAAATAAAAAAAGTATTTGGATGTATATATCTAACATTGAATCCATTTGTTTGTAATTTATCAAGAATATATGCTATACAAGCACCTTGATCATATTTTGGAACACCAATAATAACTTCTGGAACTACAAACCAACAAAAATTCTCTCCAAGTTTTTGTCTAGATGTTGTTTTGATACGTACATGAATTCTGTTTAAAATTTTATTAAATAATTCTAATTGCTGAATATCATATTGTCTTTTCTTTTCATATAATTCATCAATATTCAATTTATCAGAAAAATCAGAAATATTCTCAAGAGTAAAAATATTCGCCATTTATAAATAGTTCTATTTATTATTTTTTTATTAGAAAAAAATTCAAAATAATTTACTTATTTCTCTCTATGAATAATTATTGAAGAGAGAAATTAACACTTAAAAATAAAATAATTATTAATATTAATATATTTATATGACTATTAAGCATCTTGTTATTTCAGGTGGTGGCCCAACTTTATTTAAATCTATTGGTGCTGTTCAAGAATTACAAAAGAGTGGAACTTGGAAAATAGAAGAAATAGAAAGTATTTATGGAACATCTGCTGGAGGAATATTGGGAACATTGTTATGTCTTAAATTTGATGATTGGGATATGATTAATGATTATATTATAAAACGGCCTTGGAATGATGCCTTCCCAATAAATATTAATACTATTTTTGATTCATTTACACGTCGTGGATTGTTTGATAGAAAAGTAATTGAGATATTTTTTAAACCTTTATTTGCTGTTAAAGACATATCACTTAATATCACATTGAATGAATTTTATGAATATTCTAAAATAGAATTACATTTATTTACATTTGAGATTAATCAGTTTAAAGAAGAGGATATATCATATCTAACACATCCCAATTTGAATTTATTAACTGCTATACAAATGACTATGGCTCTACCTATTATTGTTTCGCCTGTTTGTATTGATAATAAATGTTATATTGATGGTGGTGTTGTTTCAAATTATCCTTTAAATCATTGTATTAGTCACGGTAAAAATATCAATGAAATATTATCATTCAAAAATAATTATACTAATATTGAACAATATACTATTAATGAGGAATCTAGTCTGCTTGATTATATAGTAAGTTTTTTGTATAGAATGTTAACGCATTTAAGCACAGAAGAAAAACAAGAAAAGGTGCCTAATGAGGTTTTATATGATGCGACATTAATGAGTTTACAATATTTAAATGATGTTTTAACATCACAAGAAGTAAGAAGAGAATTAGTAAATAGTGGAATAAATTCAGCGAAAAAATTCTTGGAACTTATAAACAATAATATAAATAATCTAAATAATGATATTATTGTATCTAAACAACAGTTTGAATAAATTGTGTTAATGATGATTTTGTAGGTTTTGCGTCAAATTCAATAACTTGACCATCTTTTACCATTTTAATTGTAGGATAACCTTCAATCTTATATTTGTTCATAATTTTTTCTGTTTCACCATTTTCATCGGTACAATTAAATTCAGTAAAAATAATTTTATAACCATTAACAGTTTTGCCTTCATATTCAGCTTTAACATCTTCCCATTCAGGTTTTGCAGTCTTGCAGTGTGGACACCAATCAACATAAAATAACATTAATTCGGCTGTCTTATTTGATGAGCCTTGTCCAGAACCTTCTGAATTATGTTTATATTGGGTATTTGATGTATTTTTATATTGATAAAAATAATAAATACCACAAGCAATTAAAATAATAACTACTAAAGCAATAATACCAATAGTAGTCCAACTCATATTTTTAAATAAACCTCCAGTTTGAGATGTTCCAGAAGAATACATATTACCGATATTTTTAATTCCAGAATTCATTTAATATATATAAATAATTAGAATAAATAAATTAATATCAACTAACGAATATAAATAATAAATTTAAAGACAATTTATTATATATTATATAATATACTATACAAATGATATACAGAAAAGCAGATGGAAGTTTAATTAATATTAGTGCTATTAATTATACAAATGATAAATCATATTATTCACAATTAATAAAAATAATGTTAGAATATGATGAAACAAATGCGTTTACTTATAATAGTCTCTCTAAAGATAGTAAATATACTCAAGATTTTCTAAAACAATTTTCTAAAAACAGTGATAATTAAAATAAATATAAATAATGAAAAAATATAACTGCAAATAATATTGGTTTTTACTGTATCAAAATTACCATCAAATAGATTTGTTGTTGTTTGAGAAAATAAGTTTGTGCTTACTAAATTAATATACAAAGCATAACCTAAAAGTAATAATGTAGTAATCTTTCCTAATGTTGAAATCATAAGTAGGTCTTTAAGAGGGCTAATAATAAAAACTAAAATAAGAAATATAGAAACAGATGTACAAATACAAACACTTTTAGTTGATTTTAAATATGTGTTTAATTGTATATTTTCAGA
>JACCDI011156262.1_pt1 | contig 11394 bp, 14 predicted proteins | sample 7442791 | NCBI WGS metagenome assembly JACCDI01 (sample SAMN15323434, study PRJNA562643) | freshwater metagenome | isolation source: river surface water | place: USA:Blue River Watershed | collected 2017-08-15
CAAATATCGAATACTATATCTATATATCTTATTAATAATTTAATTTTTAATAATAATGAACTAAAAGAAAAAAAAGATTATTCATCATATACATTATCTAAAAAAGAGTTTAAATTTTTTTTAATTAATTTAAATATTGAAAATTTTAAAGATACTATAATTGATATTATTTATCATCACTTTCTTAATTATGATTATAATATTTTTAATATTGTAAATGATTGGATTAATAATAATCTTATTTATCATCATTTTATTTATCATTTACTATTCATCAAAATTAACTCTCTTATTCCTTTTTCAAAAAAATAATATTTTATTTTAATTATGCATTATTCTACCATGTATTATATTCCTTTCTGGACATGATGGACAAGGTTTTGATACAACATGTACGGTATTTTCACATTCAGGTTTGTTTTTTTCAGCACCGACAATTAAATTATAAGTTTCTTCATAATTTATTGTTAATATTAATATAAATCCAGCTACCATAAATATTAATCTATCATGACTATCTAAACTTGGTACTGCATTTTTATTTCTAAAAAAATATATCAAATAAATACCTAATGACATTTTATATATTGTATCTATTATTAAATAATATGGTCCTACTTTATTTATAAATCCAATATATACTAATATTAATCCAATAATAATTAAAAATTTTACAACAATAAAATAATAATGAACTAATTCCATTTTTATATTCTTCTATTCTTTAATTCGACAAAAATTTAAAATATAAATATTTTATTTATATAGAATCATTTATTATGAATTTTACTATTTCAAATTATCTTTTAGGTTCTATTTATGTTTTAAGAAGCATTTTTAGATTTTCTAACTTTTTCTCTAATTATTTAGTTGAAAAAAAATATCTTGATTTACCTTTATCTAAAATTGAAAAAATCGATGAATGTATTTTTAGTTCTCTTCATGGTATTGTATCTTCATCTCTCGCTGCTTTATCTTTAAAAGGTTCAATTTTTGATAATATTAATCCACTTCAATTAACTGTTCAATATAATCAAAATGATAATCAACTTCAACTTTTCACTTCATACTTCTGTTTATCCTATTTTTCGATGGATCTCTTAAGATGTATTTATCATAAAAAATATATGTTTGTTATGCATCATATGGCAGCTATTCTTCTTTTACTATCTGGATTATCATCTCTTTCGAATCAAGAAAATAAAGGATTCTATATTATGCATTTTATATTTTTACTCGAATCTAATACTTTTCTTTTAAATGTTGGTTATATATTAAAAGAATGTAAATTACATTATTCTATAACATGTACTTCTTGGATTCTACATTTATTATTATTTGTCCTTTTTAGATTAATTATTTTACCTCGTTTAATTATTATTTATTATCTTAATGAAGGTTTAACATTAACAACATTATATCAATTACCAAATTTTTTATTAATTTTAGCTGGTTCAACTTATTGGTCTTATCGACAATTAATTGGTATTCAAAAATATCTAAAAGAAAATTCAGTTATTTAATTAAAAATATTCATTATTCTCATTCATTTTATTTAATATATCTAACATTTTATTTATAACTAAATAATATTCTTTATTTATATCTTCATCTGTATTTTCTTTTTCATTTTCATTTAAAAAATATATTTTTTTATATCTTCGTCTTTTTTCATTTTCTAAATTTTTATTATACTCTTCATAATCATCATAAAATGAATAAAATTTAAATACAAATATAAATGTATATTCCTTAAAACATATATCATTTGTACGTATCATTCCTGAACTACTTGGTAATTGACATATTAATCCATTATCATATAATGTAAATATTATTCTTTTTTCATTATATTTTATCGTTTCAGATATTTCACATCGAAATAATAAATTAATATTTATTAATGCTTTTTCTTCAATTGTAAAATCTTTTTTTAACCATATATAATGTATCGCATTTATATTTGTACCTCCCATTTTATGAATATGTGATTGATAAATTGGAATATCATTTATTTTATTTTTAAATATTCTCATTTTATGTTCTTCATTTCTTTTTATTCTTTCATTATGATATTTATCTATTAAACTTAATTGATATAAATCTTTATTATCTAAAAAATTACAAATTAACTGTAAACCATCGTTTATATCACTTAATTCTTTTTTGTCTTTAAAATATTCTAATTCTTCATCAAATTTGGATATTTTTTTCATTTCTAGCATTTTTTTATAATTTTTACAAGGTACTATTTTTGTATGATATATGTTTTTAATAGTTTGAAAAATATCAAATTTATTTGATATCATTCTATTTTTTATATATGTTTGAATTTAATATATTATATTATTTATTTTTTTTTATATTCTTATTTTATTTATTTAAATTTATTTAATTTTTATTTTAAGAAAAATTTATAAAAAAAATCGAAGTAAATTATATAAGAACAAATATGAAGATTTCATCCTCTGAAGATATTAAAAAACACCCCCTTCTCTTACTTTTAGTTATTATTGTAGTTATTATCCTTTTAGTAGGTATTTTTAGAACTATTGCCCCATATTTATCTCTCGGTTTTGGTGGTTATGCTCATATCGGTGATGTTCGTGGTGCTTTCTCTTTCGAAACATTTGAAAATGAACAATCACAACCTGTTTTTGCAATCATTTATGCTCCATGGTGCGGTCATTGCAAAACTTCAAAACCTGATTTTGATAGATTAGCTTCTGAATATAAAGGTGCAACAAAAGTAATGATGATTAATGGTGATGAAAATAAAGATTTAGTCAAAAAAATGAATGTTCGCGGTTTCCCCACTATGAGATATTATCCTTCTGGTCTTAATGGTCAATTCGAAGAATTTACAGGTGATAGAAGTTATGGTGCTATGCATAAATATATTCAAGAAAAAGAAACTGAAACATTTAAAGGTAAAAAATCAAATGCAAATTAATATAACTTCTTAAAATTTTTAAATAAATTAAAATATTTAAATAATAATAATTTTTTCCTTTTTTTTAATATTTTTTTTCGAAAATATTTTTTAGCAATATCTTTTCCATATTCATACATTTTATTTTTAATTTCTTTATTTAAATTTACTTCAAATCCTTTGGTTTTAATATCTAACAATTGAATTGTATTTAAAGGTATTTTATAATTTAATGTTCTAACTACTTGTTTTTTCCAAATTGTTTGTACTATTGTAAAAATATATTCTATCAAATCAATCTCTTTTTTATTCATATTTTCATTATTATCTTTTTCAAACATATTATCTTCTATTAAAAATACTCCTAGTTTTCTTTTTTTATCAATTTTTATAACATAATATGGATATGGTTCTAATGTTGCTCCATCAATATATAAATTTTGATTATATTTTATAGGTGCAAATAAAAATGGTATATTCATTGTCATTCTTAATGATAATATAACTGATAAATTTGGAGTTTCAAATACATTATGATATTCTATTTGTTGTTTTGTTATATTCATTACTGCAAAGGTTAATACTTTTTTTGTTTTTTCATATAATTCTTTAAATGTTATATTTGATTGTAAATTTTTTTGTAAAAAAAATGCTTTTAATAGTAAACTAAATTTAGTACCTTCATCAAATCCCTTCTTCTCTATCAAATTCATCATCTTTAACTCAACAAAATTGTCCCACACCAAATTTATTGATATCTCTTTTATATCTTCTATTGTATATCCTATAACTATTAATGTATTTATTAAACAACCAATAGATGAACCAGTATAATATTTAAATTTATGAATAGGGTATATTTTATTTATCTCTTCAATAACTCCAACATGATAACATCCTCTAATTCCACCTGAACTTAATATTAATTCGTCAAATATAAAATTATTGAAATGAAACATTTATTTTTATTTATCTAAAATTTTTATTTTAAATTCATAAACTTATTATTTTTATATTTTTTAAATTGATTTAAAAAAGGAAAAATAGCAAAAAAAAAATCATTTATAAAATAGAAAAATATGAGTCACGAAAATTATAATTATTATGGTGTTTATGATGAAGATTCACGAAAATTTTCTTACAGTGTTCAAGATATTCATAAATATCAAAAGGAAAAAGATAAACAAAGATTAAGAATTTACGAAAAAATTTTATCTAAATGTTTTAAAAAAATAAAAGAATTATCACTACATGAAGAAACTTATTGTTTTTTCCCTTTACCTGAATATATACCTGGTTCTCCTTTATATAATATGACAGAATGTGTTATTTTTCTTTTAAATTCTCTTAAAGAAAAAGGATTTAATGCTCGTTATGTTGATCCTTTTATGATATTTATTGTTTGGAATGTTCCTAAACCAGAATTAAAAAGAAAAGAATATAATCCTATGCAAAATTCTCCTCTTCAATTATTAAATCAACCTTCTTCTAGTTTAAATAATTATAATCAAATACCACAAATATCAAATCAAACATATAATAATAATAACAATATAACACCAAGAAATATACAAACTAAAACAGTATTCAATACAAATCCTAGTAACAATTTTTTCTTTAAAAGATAAAATTTTATTTACCTCTAGCACCAATTAATTTACCCATTTTAAAAATATATTCAAAAACATACAATAATATTAATCCCATGATAATTAAAAAGAATAAATCTAAAAACTCTTGATTAATATTTTGTTGATTATTTAAAATATTTTGATTTTGATTTAAATAAGAAAAATTCTGAAAACTTTCTACCATATTTTGATTATTTTGTTTTTGATTATTTAAATTATTATTCAAATAATTTGAATTTATTAAATCATAATTTGATTTTGTAAAATCTGAATTTTGATTATTCTTTTTATTCATCTCTTGTTGCAATAAATTTAATCTTTCCATTAAAATACTTCTTTTTGTTAAATCATTTTGATTATATTTTTTTAATAATTCTTCATTTGACATTTGTCTTTCTATAACATTCATATTTTGAATAACTTCATTTCTTTCATTTTCACTTTTTTCTCTTAATTTTTGATATTTTTCTTCTGCTTTATAATTATTATTATATTCTATATTTGGTACACCACTATTATAAGATTTAACAGAATAACATTGTGAATCTCCATTTTTAGAACGACCAAGAAAATCAGGTATTGACTGATTTTGTTCTTGATTATATCCTTTATTTCTTAAATATAATGGTGTAGGATCTTTATCAAAAGCAACTTTTGTTAGATCCTCTTGTTTAACATTTCTTTCTTCATATTTTTTAACAAAATCATCTCCATATACTTCTTTTAATGATGAATAAAAAACCATTTATTAAATATATAAATGCCCTATTTATTATAAAGAAAAAATAAAATGATATTTACTCATTTAAATTTTTATTAAAATTCTTATTTTATTTTTTATTTTTTTAAATTCAATATTTTTAATTTAAATGCGACAAAAAAAAATAGAGAGAATATTTTTATTTAATAAGTACCTTTTTATTATAATATGTTCGAAATACCTGTTCTTTATAAAAATATAATTATGTTAATTATTTTTATTCTTTTTTTATTATTTTTATCTGTTAATGAAAACTGGAATTCATTCTTAAATAAAAAAAAAACTATGAAATATATTATCTTTTTTACTCTCATTTATCTTATTTATTATAACTTCAATATTGCTCTTCTTTTTTTACCTATTATTGCCATATTTTTCTTAAAAAATAATAAATTTAAATATAATCTTTCAAATAACTCTAAATTTAATCATATATCATCTTATTTTCAAGATATTTATAAAGACCTCTTCTCTGATTTTCAACAAAATTCTCAAAATAATAAATTAGAAGAATTTAATAATATAGATAATCATCAAATGATTTTATATAATCAAAATCAAATACAAAATCAAATACAAACTCAAAAACAAAATCAAATACAAACCCAAAAACAAAATCAAGAAAAAAATATAAATAGTATTGAAACGAATCAAATATTAACAACTTATAAAAATAATTTTAATAACCAAAATATTCAAAATAATTTAAATCAAAAAGAACAAAATAACCAAGAAGACAATTCAATTTTGAATATAAAAATTAATAATATTTATGATGACTCTGAACAATCATCTGAAAAAAAATCAACAAATATTCAAAATTTAAATTTTAATGAAAATATTAATATTAATCAACAAAATAATGGACCTGTTAGTTTATCAATAAATGAATTAAAAGATTTATATGATAGTATTCAATCACAAATACAAGAAATAGACCAAAAATATAATTAATTTAATTATTTTAAATTTATTTAATTTATTTTTTTATCTATTTTCTATACAGAGAAGAAATATTATATTAAATATGGATCCTACTATAACTTTACCAATATATGATATTATTTTAAATAATATAGCATCTAGTAAAATATTTAATGGTTTAATTATGACTTATATGAATATTGGAGGTAAATATTTAGGTCTTGAACTTCCTTCAACTTTAGATTTATTATTTTCTAAATATCAATTTTTAAGATATTTTGTTATCTTTTGTATTTGTTTTATGGCTACAAGAGATATTAAATTTGCTGTTTTATTAGCTTTATTATTTATTTTAATTGTCAAATTTGCATTAAATGAATCAAGTGTTTTTTGTTTAGTTAAAAATATTAAGAAAGAAAATGATATAAAAAATGAAGAACTTAAAAAAGAAAAAGTAGTATCAAAAGAGGAGTTTGAAAAAGCTAAAGAAGTAATTCATAAATATCTCCATAATAATCCAAATTCATATTTATATCGTGATAATTAATAATTAATAATTTTATTTTTTATAAAAAAATATATTTAAATTAAATTTTATTTAATTTAAAAAAATAATTAATAATTTAAGTAAGTTAAAGTAAATTTTATTTTTGCGGATTAAAAAACAAATAAAAATATATATCCTTTATAAATATTAATATGAGTCTTTCTTTTAATCGTGAAAATGGATTTAAAAATGAAAATATATCTGGTATAGGTTCAAAAAATAATGATATTATTCTTGAAAAAATGACTTCTTCTTCCCCATCCAAAGTTCATAATGATAATAAACCAATTTTTAATAATAATTTTATTCCTGAAAAAAAAACAAGGATTCTTGGTCAACGTCCTATGTTAGGAGCTAATAAAAAAGTACCAATGGATTCATTTGGTGGTCTTGCTAATCAAAAAAAATCATATGCTAATTCTGAATCATCATTTTCAAGTAACTCTAATAATTCAGCATCCGATTCTGATTCAGACGATGATGATGAAGATGATGGTTTAAATTCAATGATTAGTAGTAATAGTAGTAATATTCAATCTTCATCTCCTTATAAAAATAAATATGCTTCTTCAAATGATGATGATTCAGATTCTGGTTCTGAAGAAGAAAGTGATGAAGATGATGAAGATTCTGAAAATGGTTCATCTTATACTAGTGGAAGTGGTAGTGGTAGTGACGGTAGTGATGGTTCTGTTATATCATCTGCTAGTGAAGAAATGGAAAATAGATTTTCTGGTCATGGAGGAACAGGTACAGGTATGAATCAAGGATTTACACAACCTAATAGACCATTAACATATGAAGAAGCTCAAAGAAGAAAACAAAAAGTATTATTTGAATTAGATAGACTTCAAAAACAAGGTCATCAACCTTCTAAAAAATACACTATGGCTTCTAATTTAGAAGATATGGAATATGAAAGAGATTGTTTAAAGAGACAAAGAGATTTAGATAAATCAATTAAATTTTCTAGAAAAGCTTTAATGATGGTTGTTTCTGGTATTGAATATGTAAATGGTAAATTTGATCCTTTCGATATTAAATTAGACGGATGGAGCGAACGCGTTTTCGACGATATCAATGATTATGATGAAATCTTTGAAGAACTACATGACAAGTATGGCGAAAGCGTTAAAATGGCCCCAGAGCTAAGATTATTGATGACGCTAGCAGGGAGTGGATTTATGTTTCATCTTACCAATTCCTTGTTCAAATCATCAACACCTGACTTAAATGATATATTAAAGAAAAATCCTGATATAGTAAGAAGTATTCAAGAAGCAGCTGTCCAAAACATGAATAATGGCATTAATTCTCAATTCGGTGCTAATGACCCGATTGGTAATATGATGAAACAAGGAATCAATCAAAAAATGAATCAACAAGGTCCTCCACCTCCAATGGATTCTAGAATGCCTCCTCGTTCACCTCCTCAAATGAATAATATGTTCGGACCCAGTAGACCAATGGCTCCTCCCCAAAGACCACAACAAACCATGAGAGGACCAAGTGGTGTAGATGATTTATTAAACAAATTAAAATCAAATAGTGACGAAGATACTAATTCTGAATCATCATTTAATATGAGAAGCTCTGGTAAAAAAGGAGGTTTAAAGAAAGGTAAAAATGGAGGTTTTGAAATCGATTTAACTGAATAAAAATAAATATTAATTTTTTTTACAAATATTTTTAATCTTAATTAAAAATATCAAATTCTAAAATATGGCATGTCAAAAAAATAATTTTTTTATTTTTTAATAAAACTTAAATATTCATCTTTAATATCAATTATATAATCTTCTTTACTATTTACTTCATCTTTTATTTGGTTATATTTTTTATTAACATATTCATCAATAATATCAAAACTTACTAATTCTTCTTCTTCATGCCAATACCATTTATGAAAAATAACTTCATATGGATTTATACTTTTACCATAATAACTATGATGTCTAGAAGGATGTTTATAATTATTCATATGCCAATTTTTTAATTCTCTCCAATTAATATCTTTATATCTGTATAACATACAATCCATATTATATCCTTTTTTTAAAATACATCTTCCTAATCCATATTCACCATTTATAACCGCACCAAATTTTGTTTGATGATTTTTAAATACATTTCCGTCTTCTCGAATAATATCCAATCCAATTTGATCAGTTAAAAAAAAGAATCCTTCAACACGCGGTCCATATAATTTTAATTCTTTTTCTTTTAAACAAACTATGGTTGTACCAACTAATTTTACATAATTTGTTATTTTAGGTATAAAATATTCTGTCCAATGTTTTTCATTATTATCTAAATAATGAGGTAAAATAGGACCTATTACACCACTATTCATAAAAAAATAATAATCATACTTTTTTTTATTTGAATCCACAAATTTTAATGCTGCTGAATGTCCTCCAAAATCATATCCAATATTTGGTCTTTTTATTATAAATAAATTATTTATATCTTTAAACTTAATATCACAACTATCAAAACCATTAATAACAATTATAAAATCGATATTTTCATTATAGGATATACCAAAATCATGAAAGAATTTTAAATTATAATCAGCTGATGGTGTTTTATAATAAGTATACACAACTAATATTTTTTTTTTCATATTTTTATATTTTAACATCTATTTAATTTATTTTTTTATTTTTATTTTTTTTAACATATTTATACAAAAATGTAAAATCAAATATATAGCTAATATTATAAATATAAAAAATATTATCATAATTATAATACTTAATTTTTGTATTAATTCTTCTTTTTCCATATTTTCTTTTCTATATAACATATTTTCATACTCAATATTATCTATTATATCCATATTCTATTATATCTTTCTATTTTTTTATTTATTATTACGTTTTTTATAAAATTTACCACATGGACCACATAAATCATGATATATTCTAGAAGTTATAGTATCAAGTATTTCATGAGTATCTTTCATTCTAAATAATTTGCACTTACCTTCATTATTTATTTTTATTTTTTTATCTTTTTTATAATTTATACATTCAATACAAGGTTTTAGTTCTATCAATTCAATACATTCATTTTTTTTATCAAAATGTGCAACCTGTTTTATACAAATAGTTCCATAAATATTATTAGGATTACATTTTGTACAAATATTTCTATATGTATAATTAAATTGAATAAACTTATTTAATTTATATAATTGATTAATAGATTTTATACCAAACATGATTCATTTATAAAAATAATGAAAAATAAATAAAAAAAATAATCTCACTTTTAATCGGAAGACGAATCCGATAAATATGCTTTTTCTGCAGCTTTTTCAACTAAATTATCCTCTTTTTCTTTTTTTATTTCTTCTTTTGTTCTTCTTTTTCTTGGTTGTTTTTTAGTTTCTACAATTGTTTTATTATCTTCTTCAATATCTTTATTTTGTTCTTCTTCTTTTACTTTTTTCTTTCTTACTTGCTTTTCAAGTTTTTTTTCTTCTTTTTCTATAACATCCATTATATTTCCTTTCTTCTTTCTTGGTTTAGATACTCTTTTTTTTTTATCTTCTACATTTTCGTCTACATTTTTCTTTTGCATTGGATTTTTAATTAATAAAACATACATACCTTGTAAATAACTATCAGATAAATCATCTTTCTTTTTATTACCTTCAAAATATTCTAAATATTCAACATGATCTTTTTTAATCATTTCACGAGTATATAAAATAGCTAATTTCTTTTTATCTCCATAACAAACAGCTGATCCACCTTTTTGAATTTGATTTTCTGTTTCTAAATTATCATCTTCTTCTTTAATTTCTACACTTTGAGGTATATTATCTTGTTCTGCTGGTGCTAAAAATTCTAATATTAAAGGTTGATTTTTTGTATTTACTTTTTTTGATTTTGGTTCATTCTTTAATTTTCCTGATTTAGTATAAAGATCTGGATTAATATATGGTCCTTGATAAACTTTTAATTTATTTGTTGCTGATATAAAAGATATTTGTTTAACTGGATATTCTTTATTATCTGTTTTACCACGAATTAAAAAATAACTGTATAATATCACTTGAATTGTTTTCATTGTAGGATTTTTTAGAGTAGGTTGATTTTCAATACAAACTAAATCTATATTATTTAATAATTCAGGTATCTCATCTAACTTTTTAGGTATATTTTCAAATATATATGTCATATTCTTCTTTTGTATAGGATCTTCAGCTAAATCAATTATACCCCACTTTCTTATAGTTATTTTTTTTTCTGAGCTTTGTGCTAATTCATTTTCAAATTCATCATTTCTTTCTAAAATACAATAAGATAAATGATGTATACCAACGTCCCAAGATAATATTCTCATTTTAATAGTTCTTTAATTTTCCTATTTCTTTAAGTTCATTTTATTTAATTTATTTAATCTTATATTTTTTCATTTAATTTTTTTTTAAATAAATTATTAGTATTTAAAAAAAATGATATTTTATATATCTTTAATTTGATAATTACAAAAATTTTTGAATCCTTCTTTTGTTTTTTCATAATTTTCATTTGATATAAGATCAATTGTTCCAATTACATTTTTTGTATAATTATTATCTTTTTCA
>JACCDI011487322.1_pt1 | contig 11393 bp, 14 predicted proteins | sample 7442791 | NCBI WGS metagenome assembly JACCDI01 (sample SAMN15323434, study PRJNA562643) | freshwater metagenome | isolation source: river surface water | place: USA:Blue River Watershed | collected 2017-08-15
CGGCGTTCTCCAGTTTCTAAAATATCGCGAAGAGCATGTAAATAGGCATATTCAAAATGGGTATGAGAAGACATGTTTTATTTAGCACGAAATAATTATAGTATAATAGGTTCATCGGTTTATATAATTTTATAAAATAAGTTTAGTATAGAATTATAAAATGTCTTTTACATCAACAGACCCGAGCGGGTTAACATTTAATCCGCGCAATGGAGACGGAACAGGAATAGTGGATATTAGTGGAACATTAATAGCAGATATAGTGTATGCACCAGGCTCAATTGTAAGAATGGCGCATTATAGACAAACATGTTCTACAGGTTCTGAAAATAATAATTCTTTGTTTAGTGATATAACAAGTTGCAGTTTTATTCCATTACCAATTGATGGCTCAAGTACAATAGTATGTGAGGCATATTTTACTTATTATAATTGGTCAGCAGGGGATGATGAATATAAAATTACTTTAACCGTGAGTGGAGATATATATACAAAAGATAATTGTACCATTAAACACATTAATCAACCTGGAGGCGGAGGAAGAGTTAGCGGTAGACCATTAATTATAAATAAAGATATTTCATCCCAAAATAATGATACATTTATTGTTAATTTAAAATATGAGAAAAACGGGACAAATAATTTATATACGGATAATGTTGTAACATTTATATTTTTTCAAATAGCTAAATAGAGGTTAATCAGTGATAACTTGTGTAAAAGTAAATGTTACGTTATCTACATTGGGCGTATTAATTGCTCCCCATCCTTCTTTATATGAAAATAAACAGCAGTCAATTGGTGAAGATGTATTTGGTGGAATAGAAGTTTGACCAATTAATGGTCTGGTTTGCATACGACTTCCTCCACCTATATATCCGTAAAAAAACATAAATGTTCTGTCTAATTCTGTATTTGATGTAGCTCCTTTTATATATAAAATTATTCCATAACTGTCTTTTTCATACCAGCTTAATCCTCCAGATGGGTATGCATTAAAAAATGCTTGAATAATTACTTTACTATTTTTATTTATAGATTTAGGAATATAGCTTGATATAGTACTATTTGTGTATGTAATAATATTACTTGTATAAACAATGATAGGATTTAATTTATAATCCATGTTATAAGTAGGGAATTTTTGTATTTCTCGTGATATAATAGTTCCACTACAATATATCGAAGGGTTTACTTTAACAATTTTATTTCTTAAATCTATTGTATTTGTAATTGAATTTAATGAAATATCGTTAGTTGAACTATACATATTATATATTATATAATATATTATGTACACAAATAATACTGCAGAATTAAAATTTGATTCTTCTGTAAATAAAATTAATGTAAATGGTTCATTAAATGCTAAATCTATACAACAATTACGAGATGGAAGTGTTGTTAAATATGACTATATACAAAGTACAGATACAACCTTATGGTTACCTGCAACTAATGTAATTGATCAATTATATTCGACAAGTATATTTACATTTACTCCAATAAATGTTAATTATGGAACTAAATTTGTTGGAATATTTTATTTCAATTATAATGCTACTAATCCAAATGGAGATTATGGAACAGGTGCTGATAAAATGAGTATTCAAATATTTGTAGATGAAACTCAAACAGATTTTTGTTGGTATTTGTCAAATAATTCTAATGGAGGAGGAGGAAGGTCAGTTCCAAGACCTCTTATAGCTGAAAAATATATTCCTCCAAATACAACTACTCCTTTAAATATTAAATTATTGTATGGATTATCTTCTGGAAATGACAAAGTTACTATAGGTGGGTCATCGCTTCGTCTATTAGGGTATCAATATGTGTATAATTCATATAAAACGTATAATGTGGCTGGTACATACACTGATACTATACCATATTGGTGTACTCGTATCGGAATATTATTAATTGGCGGTGGAGGTACAGGAGGTACTGGAGCTGATGGTTCCGTAAGTCAATATAGTGGTGGTGGCGGTGGCGGTGGCGGTGCAGGATATACATATATTAATTATAGTATACCTGTAACTTCTAATGTACAGTATACTATAAATGTTGGTTATGGAGGACAAGCATATATTAATGATGGTAGTGGCCAACCCACTAATCTAATTATTTCTGGGAATACATATACTGCACAAGGAGGAAAAGGCGCCGATTGGACACCAATCACAACAATTACAGGACGTTCAGGAGGAACTGGTATCACAAATGGTTCATCTGGGTCTAATGGAAATTCTACAAAACCTTCATCTGGTGGTAATGGAGGAAGTGGAGGTATATTACAAATAACCCATACATTTGACCCCAATGTAGTTGTCATAAATAATGCTGGTAATGGAGGAAATGGTGGAAAAGGAGGAGATTTATTTTCAAATGGTGTTATAAGTGGAAGCTCTGTAGGAACATATGGAAATTCAGGATACGCTGCTATATTTTTCTATGAAAAATAATAATTCGTTTATTTTCAGATAAAAGGTTTAGAAACATTTCTTATATTATCTTTAGCAACAATATCCCCCATAATATGTCCCAAAAGTCCAATATCCTAAAGGCATTCAATACTCTTTTCTTCCAATTCCTCGACGACATCATCAGTATTTATCCAGATAATGAGGAATTACCTGCCGCTCGTAATTCGTTCGAAACATTTAAGAAAGCCAATCCCACCGCTCTCATCAAGGCTTGGTTAGCATTTGTCTACATTCCTTATCGCGATTTCATTGAGGAAGGAAACATCGCTTATTTCTTGGAAAAAGATTATTCGCGGGATTTAGAAGATAGTCCTTACAAGAAGAATGTCATGGATTTCATCACTAATTTTCGTGGCCAATTAAAAGAAATGAGTCACGAGAGCCAGATGCATTCTGTTAAGTATATGCAACAGTTGTCTAAGCTTGCGCAAATGTATCAATAATAAGGTATTTATTTATTTATAAAAAATATAATAAAAATAATTATACTATTTTATTATATTTATGATGGAAATGAGAGAAGATTATTTGACAATTCGCCAATATTGTTTTGAGGCTATTCAGACCGCAATAGAAAAAATAGAAAAATCATATAGTCCCAGATGCACACCAAATACTCCATTAGAACAACGACTCATAGATAAATTGCGAGAAGAATGCGATGACCCCGTATTTTGGTTTTAAGGGTTAATTATCTATGTCACAAAGTATTTGCATAAATAATATAAAAGTATAATGCATTTTAATATAATATGTTTATTACTAATAAATGGTACTATATAATAACGGATGGAATATAACAAAATATCAACAAAAATTTTTATTTGCAACATGTAATATTACTGGATTAACCTCTTATTATGCATACATATCAAACTGCCCTCCCAGTATGTCATATCCTATTTATGCAGTATGGATAGCTTCTAATTTATATTGGATTAATCCTACAAATGGATGGAGATGTAAATTAGATATGACAGTGGCTCATGTATGTATTCCATTTTTATCTTTATGTGCTGTAGCATACCAACCACCATATTGGTATTTAACTTCATTTGCAATAAGTAGTTCTGCTTTAATTTTTAGAAGTATATCCTTATATTATTATAATTTATTAGAAAAAATACATGATACCTCTAATGAATTAGATAATGAAGGTTGTTATGAATGTACTATAAAAAGTAATTATTCATGGAAATCAACTATTGCGCATAGTGGAATACATTTATTTACAAATATTGCTGCATCTGCTCTTATATATTCATATTCTTTATTACAATAATATATAATTATTATAACTATTATATATTATTTTATATATTTGCATAGAGGTTAAAAAAATGCATTTTTACCCAATAATTCTCTACCAATAATTAAATTATGTACATTACGTGTGCCTTCGTAAGTATTTACTGCTTCTAAATTGATAAGATGTCTCATAACATTATATGAATTACTTACTCCATTACCTCCCAGTATGTCTCTACAAATACGTGATACATTCAATGCATTCTCGCAATTCACACGTTTCAAAAAACTAATTAACCCCAAATTATTTTTCAAATCATTGAACGTTTCTATCGCATTTAAAGATGCAAAAGAATTATTTAAAGATGTCGAATATAATTCCACTGCTTTCATCAAATCATTTTGTATGAGTTGATTGGAACTTAATGTACGATTAAATTGCTTTCGTTCATTTGCATATTCTACAGTTGTATTAATAATATTTTCCATTGCACCAACAACACCCCATGAAATACCATATCTTGCTTTATTTAAACATTCAAATGGCCCACGCAATCCTTTCACATTCAACATATTTTCTTTTGGTATTTTCACTTCATCCATATAAATATATCCAGTAGGAGAAGCCAACAGCGATAACTTCTCTTTTATCTCGGGAGTTTGAATTGCATCATCGCGTTCTGTTACTAATCCAATAATATCATTGTTTTCATTTTTACACCAAATAACAAAAACATCCGCAATAGGAGAATTTGTTATCCAGATTTTCGAACCACTTACGATAAAATAATCTTTGTGTTCTACCGCCCTCGTAGCCATTCCTGCAGGGTCTGAGCCAGCAGTTGGTTCAGTTAATCCAAAACAACCAATGGATTCGCCAGAATATAATTTCGGTAAAAATTTATTTTTCAATTTATCAGAACCAAACTTCTCAATTGGATTAATAACAAGAGAAGATTGCACTGAATACCCCGAACGAAGTGCAGAATCAATATTTTCAATATTATAATTTATAAGTCCATAAATAAAAGGGGATATTTCATTTTTTTCATGTTCAAAAATACCCGCGTTTCCCCACTCTTTGTATAAATTTCGATATCTCGCATTATCAAAAAAAAGCAAACTATCCGATGTGTGATAAGCCGCTCTTGTTATTTTATTCACATTTTGAGAAATCATTTTCTCAATAGGACTGAGTTTATCAAATTGCTTAAATAAATTCAAATATTTGTTCATTTCTTCTCAATATAGTATTCTCTATGACTATGCATACATATATACATATAAATGTGTTTATATAAGTTTTATTTATGTATTAGGGATTATGTAGATAAATACATGTTCCACAATTATCATGATTCGCAAAATCGATTTTACGATTCATACGATTACAATATTCTACTGTCCATCTTCCCAATTGTTGTTTTGGTAATAAATTAGAATGGTTTTGTCTTTGATGATATATATTTACAAATAATTTGCGAAACTGATTCTGAATTTTCTGGATAATTATATTCATCTTTTTTATTGAGCAACCGTATATAATAATGTTATTTATGGTATTATTTATATATCATAATAAAAATCAATTTTCTATGTATTATCTTCTCTATAAAGTACTACTCTCACATGAAAGCTCATGACCTAAATAAATAGAATGGTCATCTCCCGTTGTTTGCCATAATTTATATTGGTCAGCGCAAGTTGAGTCTTCACAATCTATACAACTACATTCTCTCAAATTTCCATTTGCTTCTTCAAATATTTCTCCACAGCTATGGTAATAATTAAATTCTTTAATTGGCGGAACATGAGGAACAATATCACGATTGTGTGTAAATCGATAATAATTATTTCCAATATGCTGATTCACAAATTCAGAATATATTTTATCGCCTACTCGAGGTTGTCCAAAATTATATATTTTTAGGTCATATGTGATATTTGCTGCAATAAATTCCATGGCTAATAGTTGACAAGTGCTCGCGCCATATGAATGGCCCGTAATAACTACTGAATACAATGGATATACCTTTTTCAGTGCATTCACTGAAGCAATTGCTCTTTCTCGAATGCCTTTTATTGAACGATAAAATCCGTTATGAACTTGACAATTGCATTCTGGAAATGTAGTATATGGAACTAATTTTACTTCAAAATCGTCCAGCCAGTTCATTGCAGAAGAAGACCCGCGTAAAGAAACATATATTTCTCTTGTAGATGGTAATATTCCAACAAATCCCTGTAAATCAGTTGCAATATCATATAAAGTATCAAAATAAACAAATCCTTTGGCCGTACCGCCTATTATCATATTATCATAATTATCTTTTCCACAATAAGCAGCGCCACTTAACCATACAGATGTATTTGCAATACGCAAATCAAATGCGGAAGAGTGTGTAGAAAACAAGAATAAATAAAAAATTAAAAATAAAATAATCATAGATGTAGAGAAGATGGTGAGTATATTATATATAGACATTTTTCTTTTATTTTATTTTCATATCTTCTCTATAATATATAATAATATGCTGAAATTATTATTTATTGGAATCACATTACTCGCAGTAGATTCTATCTACCTATCTCTCATAAAATCATATTTCCAAAAACAAATTCAATCTGTACAGCAATCGCCTATACAAATCAACTATTTAGGGGCGGCTATTTGCTACATTTGTTTGGCGGTTGGATTAAATCATTTTATCATCAAGCCAAATCGACCTCTTCGCGATGCGTTTTTACTTGGGTTAGTCATATATGGTGTTTATGAAAGCACAAATTATGCTCTTTTCAGTAAATGGGCATTTACTACTGTTATAATTGACACATTATGGGGAGGAGCTTTATTTGCGATTTCAACATATATTATTAGAAATGTTCTCCCGAAAATAATATAAAGACGTATCCTAATATAATATGTCTACCCAGTTAGCTCAGTCGGTAGAGCGCCAGCCTTTTAAGCTGGTGGTCGTGGGTTCGAGTCCCACATTGGGTGTGCGCTTGTGTATGTTTATATCATTTCATATAAAAATGATATAAATATAATTCGATATATAATAATATCAATAGACGTACTTACATATATCAATACGCATCACAAAATGCCAATCATTTTAATTGTTGAAAAATCGGGAGATATTAAGCAACTCGCTGTAAAAGTCTATGAAGAATCTAAATTGTTTACAAAAGCAGGATTTAAATCGCCTGAAAATTTCAAATGTCATCATACATGGCAAACAGAAGTAAACGATAAACAATATAATGTTTCTTTATATGGAAAAACACTCGGTATTGCAAAATCGGAAAATAAATATGATTTTCCTCCTCCTGCCGATAATTTGCTTTTTTTCAGTAATTGCGTTTTAGTAAATAAAGACGCAAATGGGGAAGCCGTCAATCTTACTTGTGAAGAATGGAATGATATTTATTCTAAATTATTCGGCGGATTTTTTAATTTAAATGAACATCAAGAAGATTCAGAAGAAGAAGTAAATACAGAAGACGAATTGGAAAACATAAAAACAAAAACTGGAAAAATGCCAGAAATGACAAAATCAGGATATGCAAAAGATGATTTTGTGGTGGATTCCGATGAAGAAACGGAAGAACCTGTTTCGAAAAGAAAATCAGCACCCAAACGTTCTTCCAATGAAAAAGCAGCTAAAAAGAAATCAAAAAAAAATGAACCAGTAGTTGAACAACAAGCCGAGGATGAATATGTCGGAGTTACAAATGAATTAGAAGAAGAACCTTATGTGTAATTATAAACATTGTTCAATCTCTTGTTCTTGTGCGTCAGGTTCTTCCACTTCATCTGCATCTTCCATCATTTCTATCATTCTATAAGTACGTGTTCTCTTCGGTTCACCGCATGTACGCTTAAACATTTTCCCATCAATCAAATGATACCATCTATTGATAGGAATATTAAATCCATGACACCATTTTAAATAGCATCTCAATGCTACTGCGGTATCCATCATTGAATTATGTAAATTATCTGGAATTTCATGAAATAATTTTTCATGCAATTCAACTAACTTTGGCCATTTACGAAGTCTGGCTCCATTTGGCGTTGTTCTCCACAAATCGCAATAAGTATTAGTTGCACGCATAGTACAATATGTGGCAACTGGTAATTGATTTGTAAAGAGTGGAATATCAATTCCATTTCTTTCCATTTCCACTAAAACCATGGATTTATCAAACTCCAAATTATGAGCAATAACAATATCTGAATCCACATAAGCTCTACAAAATCGTCGCAATACGTCTTCCATCGGAACACCTTGTGAATCCAATAATTTTCGAGTAACACCTGTTAAATGGGTGATAAACGGAACAATTTCGACTTCTTGTGGAATATTAATGTATGCATCATACATTTCAATAGCAGTTTGCAGTTTCATATCCCAAACAATGTAACTCAATTGAGTAACATATGGACAGTTTTCAGGAGAACGGTCAAAACGGGGTAATAAACCAGTAGTTTCAACATCAAATACTAAAACACGATTTTTAGCAGAATTCGAGTACATCTTTTCTTAAATAGTTTGCAATAAAGTAGGCGAGAGGCGAGGTAAATGTTATTTTTATATGCCCTTATTTTGCTAAATATTCTCTATTCAATTTTCTGTAAAAACTAATATCAGCCTATTATAAATGACGGATTATTGTCCGCCGATTGACGATGATATTTTAAGATTTATTCAAGATAATACTCATGCAGATACCGAAAAAACAAACAAATATGGAGAAGTGTATACTCCCATTCAACTCGCTTGCGAAATGTTACATAAAATACCTCTCTCTAAATGGCGCAATCCCGACCTAAAATGGCTCGACCCTGCTTGCGGAACGGGCATTTTTATGCAAGTCACCTATTACAAACTAATGGAAACATTGGCTGATGCTATTCCGAATAAAAAACATAGAAGCCATCATATTCTCTCTGATATGCTTTATATGCAGGATATTCAAGAAGATAATACTGCCATTTGTCGCAAGATATTTGAGAAGATAGATAGTTCTGCTAAATTAAATATTGAGACGGCTGATTTTTTAGAATCCCCTGATTTTGCTAAATATGATATTATTGTGGGGAATCCACCATATAATTCAGGAAGTATTCATGCAAAAACGACGGATAAAAAGAAACATCATAGACAAGAGGGAGAAGAATCACATAAAACAATTTGGCCACTTTTTGTGAAAAAATCGCTAAATCTCCTAAATAACTCTTCTGGACTTCTTCTTTTTATACATCCCGTTTCTTGGATGAGATTTAAGGGGAAAAACGGCGCACTCTTCTCAAATAAACAACTTCTCTACGTCCGCTACTATAATCTCCATCAATCCAATCTTATGTTTCAATCATCTGGAAGAATTCCTGTTGCTTATTATTTGCTGGAAAATAAGGAACCTCATAAAATGACAAAAATTCATGATAATGCGATTCGAAAAACAAAAGAATTTAATGTTGCTAAATATCAATTTATTCCAACAGAATCGGTTGATTTATGGAATAGGTTGCTAGGATTTTCAGAAAAAGTGGGTACTTTAGGAGAAATGTTTGAAAAAGTGAAGGCGCCAACATCTTCTCAACTATCTTTCAAAAAAACGGCGGAATATAAATATCCGATTCTTCGATATGCCTATAAAGAAGTTCGAATCAACTATTCTAAAGTAAATCCGAATTTAGGCAGGAAAGGAGAGAAGTTGATATTTATAAATGAATCTATGGGATATCCAGTTTATGATTCAGCGGGAACATTATACCCACCAAATGATAATTATATACTTCGTTCTTCTGCGAAAGGAGAGAAGAAAACTCACGAATTAAAACAATGGCAACACTATTTTTATTGTAATCTTCTCCTCTATTTGATTTCTACAATGAAATTGCGGCAAAATTTTTTCAATGATAAGATATTCGAAGTGATTCCAAATATTGCTAAATTAACTCGCTCTGAAAAAATAACAGATGAATTATTAATTCGTCTTTTTGAATTGGAAGAAGAGGAATTGGTGGGATATAAACAATATTTATTTAGCGGAGAAGGAAGAATTCGAGAAGAAGACAAGAATTATTTATTGAATCTCTCAAAAAAAGATTTTCAAGAAATGACAAAGAAAAATCAAAAATCTCCTAAATCTTCTCAACTTTCAAGAAAAAATGGGAAAATATAAAAAATTGAACATATTTTTATATTTTCATAATTTTAAACATAAAAATAATTACAAAATGACTAAATTTAATATTGAAGCATATCTGGATTCTTTACCCGAAAATACAACCATAATAGATATATCCTATAAAAATCTTACGTATATACCAAATATTATATCAAAATTTAAAAATTTACAAATATTATATTGTTATAATAATAAATTAACTTCGTTACCCGATTTATCAGGACTTACAAATTTACAAAAATTATATTGTTCTTATAATGAATTAATTTTATTACCCGATTTATCAGGACTTACAAATTTACGAGAATTATATTGTTATGATAATGAACTAACTTCATTACCCGAATTATCAGGACTTACAAATTTACAAACATTATATTGTTTTAATAATGAATTAACTTCATTACCCGATTTATCAGGACTTAAAAATTTACGAAAATTACATTGTTCTTATAATAAATTAACTTTATTACCCGAATTATCAGGACTTAAAAATTTACAAGAATTATATTGTTATGATAATGAATTAACTTCGTTGCCCGAATTATCAGGACTTACAAATTTACAAATATTATATTGTTCCCTTAATAAATTAACTTCATTACCTGAATTATCAGGACTTACAAATTTACAAATATTAAATTGTTATAATAATGAATTAAATACATTACCCGAATTATCAGGACTTGCTAATTTAAAACTATTACATTGTTCTCATAATGAATTAACTTCATTACCCGAATTATCAGGACTTACAAATTTACGAGAATTATATTGTTCTTATAATGAATTAACTACGTTACCCGAATTATCAGGACTTACAAATTTACAAATATTATATTGTTATAATAATAAATTAACTGCGTTACCAGATTTATCGGAACTTATAAATTTACAAAGATTGCATTGTTCTCATAATGAATTAAATACATTACCCGAATTATCAGGACTTACAAATTTACAAATATTATATTGTTCCCTTAATAAATTAACTTCATTACCTGAATTATCAGGACTTACAAATTTACAAATATTAAATTGTTATAATAATAAATTGCCAGAAATATTAAATTTCAAAACATATTCTTTAACACAAGAACAAAAGAATACAATTGATAGATTCATAAAATGTAAATATAGAATCATGTGTTTGAAATACAAAAAGCATTTTCGTAGATGGCTATGGGAACGCGTAAGACTGCCAAAAATAAATATGGAATACCACCCCGATAAATTACATGATGCAGCTGAATTGTTAGGAGATAATGAAGAAAAGGATTTATTTAATTATGTAGGATGGTAAGTATAATTTGTTAGTGTAATATAATATAAAAGTAAAAGTACATTATGTATTATAATTTTTTTTACTAAAAATAAATGTCTTCTATTTATTCATATTCAACGCCAAAAACTTTATTTTCCACACAATATACATCTAATATAAAACACTATTCATATCCA
>JACCDI010860288.1_pt1 | contig 11391 bp, 14 predicted proteins | sample 7442791 | NCBI WGS metagenome assembly JACCDI01 (sample SAMN15323434, study PRJNA562643) | freshwater metagenome | isolation source: river surface water | place: USA:Blue River Watershed | collected 2017-08-15
AATATTTCAAAGTCTTTGTTAAAAAGCTAAAATAAACATATTAATTTTAAACATTATCTGTTTGAACTTGGGCACTGGTCTTCCCAAATCTACGTTCCCTGGACTGATAATCCAATAAAGCGGTCACTAAATGTTCCTTTCTAAACTCTGGCCAACGGGTATCGGTAAAATACAATTCAGCATAGGCCAATTGATAGAGTAAAAAATTGCTAATTCGGCATTCTCCACTGGTTCGAATCATTAATTCTGGATCGGGAAAGGCACTAGTAGCAAGGGATTCAGATAAAGTAGCCTCTGTAATTTGCTCAAGTGATAATGCACCCTCTTGTACCCTTTGGGCAATCTGTTTAGTGGCCTCTACCAACTCCCATCTACTGCTGTAGCTCAAGGCAATTATGAGAGTCAATCCGGTATTTTGAGCAGTTTGGGTGGTGGCATCCGCCAATGCCTTTTTGGCCGGTGCTGGCAACATAGAAAAGTTGCCTATAAAATGTAATTTTATGTTGTTTTTATGCAAATCGGGCACTTCTTTGGCGATGGTGTCCACAAAAAGACCCATTAAGCCTGTCACTTCCTCGGCTGGACGATCCCAATTTTCTGTACTAAAAGCATATAACGTAAGGTATTGAATGCCAATTTCAGCTGCCGCTTCTACCACTTTACGTACACTAACAACCCCCTGATAATGACCAAAAAGACGGTCTTGACCTTGTTCCTTTGCCCATCTTCCATTCCCATCCATAATAATGGCAACATGTTTAGGAAGTCGCTGCAAGTCCAAATTTTCCATAATGTATAAATAAAAAATACCCGATTAATTGCGTTTGAATAAGCCTAAAAAACCTTTTTTACTAGTGTTGTTCGAGCTTGAATTGGAGGCACTGTTTTTAGATCTACTAAAAAAAGAACGTTTATTTGACTTAGGCTTATCAGGCCCATATACTTTCAATAAATTGTAGGAAAGACCCAATTTGGCAGAAAAATATTGATCATTCCCAGAGGTACTGCCCTCAAATCCATTGATCTTATAAAAATCAGAAAAGTAATCCACTCTATCAGAAGCCACAAATCGATAAGTACACTCCCCAAATAAATTCCAAGGCCCTGTTACATTATACTTAAATCCTAAGTTAAGCGGGAAAACGATTGTCCTAGGCGTTCCTCCGGCTGGCACATTAAACTTTGCATCTATGGTTTTCCAAGCACCCACCCCAAAACCTAAGTAAGGAGTATATCTGTAGTTTTTATTGCCACTTATGAATTTTAAAAAATAAAATTCTCCCATGATATTTACTTCATGTGCTGTTCTTTCAAAAAAAAGGCCCCTTTCGTAATCATAGGTATTCTTGGATTGCAAGTCGTTGGAGCCAAGTGCAATGTATTCATAAGTAAGTCTAACACCTACATAATCGTTTAATTGCTTTTTATAAAAGAACCCGAAGTTGGGTTTGAAAAATAATTGATCAGAAGCAATATCTCCACGATAATAGGAGCCTCCCCCCATGATCCCTATTTCGCCTTTGTTTTCCAATAGTTGAATATACTGCGCAGCAATTGTGTTTGCCATTAGCAAACAAGCCCCTAATAATATCAATTGGATTCTACGCATGTTTTAATTTCTTTTATCCAATCCCCAAGTCAACTTAGTTCTTAAGGTGGTTAGATAACTATTTTCATTTAAACGAATAAAATGTACCCCGAATTGTTCTTTCTTCACCGCCAATTCAATCTGTTTCCCCACAATTTCTTTACGGGCATCTAAAGCACAAATTAATTCTTCTGTTCGGCCTTCTATTTCAAAAGAAATCACCGAGGTATCTGGCACTACAATAGACCGCACATTTAAATTATGTGGGGCTACGGGAGTAATTACAAAGCTAGCTGAATCTGGGAACAAAATAGGCCCATTGCAACTCATATTATACCCGGTAGACCCGGTTGGGGTGGCTACGATTAATCCATCCGCCCAATAAGAGTTCAAAAATTCCCCATTTAAATAGGTATGAATTTTAATCATGGGAGAAGTATCGCGCTTGTGAATGGCAAACTCATTTAAAGCAAATGGGGTAGATCCAAAAATAGGCAAATTGGAATCTAAATGGATGAGGCTTCTTTTTTCAATCACATAGGTTCTGTTCACCAACGCATCTACCATTAAACTTAATTCGTCTTTGGAAATAGAAGCTAAAAATCCAAGCCTTCCATAATTGATCCCTAAAATAGGAATAGGATTGTCACCCACCAAAGTAATCGCATCTAATACAGTGCCATCCCCTCCTAAACTAATTAAACAATCTATGCCATCATGTAAATCTGAGAAAAAGCTAAAAGGAATAAGCGGAGATTTACCTGGCGGATTCACCAAGGAAAATTTTTTCAATAAATCTTCAAATATATAAATATTAATATCATATCTATTCAGCTCCAACAACAATGCATTTAAGGATTGTTGTTGATCCAAATCGACCCCTCTACTATATATGGCAACATTCATTTATAAAAAATTAAAAATTTATCCCAGCACGCAAATATACCCCTTTGTCCCCCAACTGATTCACACTGTAATCAATTTTTAAGACTAAATCATAGATACTTATTATATCCAGTCCCACCCCGGCGGTTCTCAAAAGCGTATTGGACAACTTACTTCCATTCACAGGACGTTCCGTATAAACATAACCTAAATTAGTAAATGCTTTTAACCAAAACTTGTACTTGATATCTGGCAAACGTTTGTTAATGCGGTCGACGAATCCTATACCAACTTTTTTAGGCAATTTTATGGTACCTAATAATTGGTGCAACTCTGCTTTAAAAATACCTCCTGCATTTCCATCTACTACGTAATATTCAAAACCATTCATTTGCATATTTCCGTATCCCAATAAGCGACTGTCAAAGTAGTTTTGATTGGGCATAGCCTTTGCTAAAGTATTTAACTCTAGTAAATAAAAATTGGATTTTGTAATGGGTCTTGCATGCACTTCTCTAAACTGTAAAGCGGTTAAACTGTTATCATTTCCTATTCTATGATAGATGTTTAATTCGGTGCTATTTCCTTCTGTTGGATAAGGAATGTAGTCAAATCTCACTTTTGTAAAACTCAGTGTCAAATCCACATATGAAAACGATTTTTTATAATTAGGAAAATATTGAGGTTGAAATAACATAGCGGTGTCACTAATTTCTAAATTTCCAAATCCCACTTGCAAACTATGTCTTTCAAATAAATTAGGTCTATAAAGAAAACTTACCGATCCCTTATATCCTTTGTTCATCACATCTTCCGTTTTATGGAATACTTGTTTGTCAGCGAAAGTGGAAGTGTTCAATTCTTTTTGCGTAAAAATTTGTGCGCCAACACCCAATCCAAATCTTAATTTTTTGTCTATAAATGGAAACTGATATTTTAATACCGTTTGATGCGTATAACCTGTAATGACCCCTACGGTTAATCTATCGTTATTGCCGGTTAAATTAGATTGTCTAAAATTTATGCCATAATTCACTCTGTCTAGACTGTGATTTTGAACATTCCACCACTCACTAAAATTTCTATCTACCCATTTAAAATAAGGCAATGGGAAAAAATACCAACGTTCAGTAACTTTGATTTGAATATTAATATACTGGCTATCTAGCTTTTGCGTTTTAATTTCTGCATCGTAAAACAACGCGGTATTAATAAGTTGTTGTTGGGCAAGTTTATTAAGCGCCTCTAGTGAATCTACTGGGAATTCAGAGCCCACCTGATAGGGCAATTCTCTAAGAAGTATATAGGACTTGGTTCTTACATTTCCTTGTATTTGAATACCCGCAATTTTATACTGCGCCGAAGTCTGTAAATAAATAGCGAGAAAAAAGAAAACAAAAAAAAGTTTGTGTGCGCTTTTATTAAACATCTAAGTAATTCATTAGGTGATGGTAATGTTCCTCTATATCATTATTCAATGGAGAATTACCAAAGTAATGGAGTACTTGATAATCATATCTTTGGAAAGTTGCAATGATAGTGCCTGCTTCGTCTCTATTTAATTTTAGAGTCACTACCAAAGCGCCGGAAGCTTCGTCAAAAAAAGTGTTTAGCTGTACAATTTGAGCATTATTGGTTTCTACCAATCTACTCATTTCGGCTAAAGAATATTGGAAAGGGGACACAGATAAAATAAGAATAGCTCCTGGTTTTGCAACGCCTAAAAACTGAGCAACATTTTCATTTAAATGTTGTTGCGTAATTACGCCAATACATTCTTGTTGTTCATTTAACACGGGCAAAAGAGACAAATGATGTTTAGTAAATAAATCCAAGGCTGATAAAAAATGAGCCGAACCTGCGATGCAAACTCTAGGCAATTGATCGCTCACCGCACCAATGTTATGTTGCTCATTTGCATCCAACAAATCCGATTTATTCGCCAAACCAATAAAATAATCATCCTTTACGACTGCTAAGTGCTGTACATCAAAATCCTCCATGCATTGCAAAGCAAAAGACACACTGTCTTCCATATGCAACATGGGCAACCCTTTAATAGCAATAGATGCAGCTAACATGGACATATTATTTAGGTAAGCCCGTTAAAAAATTGGCTAAAATTTCATTGAATGCAGAAGGCACTTCCATCATAGGCGCATGTCCACATTTATCAATAAAGTGCAACTCACTTTGCGGGATTAATTTTTTAAATTCCTCAGCTACAAAAGGCGGCGTTACGGTATCGTTCTTACCCCAAATTAAACAAGTAGGTACTTTAATTTGATTCAATTCCTCTCCTAAGTTATTTCGGATGGCACTTTTTGCTAAGGCAATAATTTTAATCACCTTAATTCTATTTCTAGTGATTTCAAATACTTCATCCACCAGTTCCGGGGTGGCCATAGCTGGATCATAAAAAGTAAGTGCTGTTTTATTTTTGATGTATTCGTAGTCTCCACGTTTTGGATAGGTATCCCCCATGGCGTTTTCAAACAATCCACTGCTACCTGTAAGAATTAATGAATTTACTTTTTCTGCATGTTTTAAAACGTATACCAAGGCAACATGCCCTCCTAATGAATTTCCTAATAAATTTATTTTTTCATACCCTTTGTACTCAATAAACTGAGTTACATGTTTAGCCAAGCCGGTTACACTAGTATGTAAAATATCTAAATCAAATAATGGCAATAAAGGAACCACTACTTTATGCGTTGTTCTAAATCTTTCAATTAGATCCGAGAAATTACTCAAGGCGCCAAAAAGACCATGCAAAAGCATCAAGGTCTCTCCTTCTCCCACTTCTAAATATTCAAATTTGCCGTCTTTTTTTATTTCGTATTCCATAGTCTTCAATATGGATAAAGGTACTTAATTCATATCAAAAAAAGGTCATATAGGGTATATCTAGCGCCCAAATACAGAATTATTAACATTATGATAAAAGCGATGCTCTTATTATTTTAACGAATTGGAAAAGGCGGCAATGGTTTGCTTAATGGAAGGCAATAGCGTTCCCATTTTCTCCATGCAATAAGGCCACCACTTTTGAAGATACGGGTAGGCGTATGTTGTCTTCATCTGTGTTTCCTCTAAGACGCCAAGTACTTGTAAAAAATAGACTACCGCACTAAGCATGGTAAAATAGATAAAACTATATAAAAGGATGCCTAACAATTTATTGAGCCAACCTAAGAGAAGCCATTCTGCAGTTTGTTGTAATAAGCTAGAAGCCCATTTTAACAACAAAATCACCGCAATTAGCACCATCAAAAAAGAAATAAAAGGCAGCCAATGAGAGGCAATTTTAGTATGTGCCTTTAATTGAGTGGCCACCCACCCTGCAAATTGGAAGGCAACCACTAACCCAATAAATAAAGACATAAAAGATACCAGGGCACGAATAAATCCATTCTTATACCCTTGCAACAATGCTATTATGAATAAGGTGCCTGTTACAATATCTAACCACATACTTATGGGGTAAGTAAGGTTTTAGCAGCCGCAGAAATTAATTTACCATCTGCCTTGCCTGCCAATTGTTTAGTAGCAACACCCATCACTTTACCTAAATCCTGTGGACCTGCTGCTCCAACAGAAGCAATCACTTCTTTAACAGCCGCTATAATTTCTGCTTCACTCATTTGAGCAGGTAAGAATTTTTCGATCACACTAATTTCTTCTGCTTCTTTAGCGGCAAGATCGGGTCTATTTTGTTCTTGATAAATAGCCAAAGAGTCTTTACGTTGCTTTACTAATTTTTGCAACAATTTCATTTCTCCGTCAGGCGTAATTTCACCATTTGCTCCTGGCTCCGTTTTCGCTTTGATAATTTCCGCTTTGATCGCTCTTACGCCTCTTAATAAAACTTCATCCTTATTTTTCATTGCGTCTTTCATCAAAGACATTACTTCTATTTCTAAACTCATGGTATTACTATTTTGGATTTTGATCAATTTGACTTGCTCTAAATTTTTGATAAAAAGATTTAGCAAAAGTTTTAAAATCTTCCGCTAAGGCCTTATCCTGCGTGGCTCTCAAGAAGGTATCTCCCATACCCATCAAGTTCTGGTAAAAGAAATCTGCCATCTCGTCTACCATCATGTCCTTTGTCCATAAGTCAATGCGCAAGGCAGTTTTGTCGGTTGGATCCCAGAACGTAAGCATCATAGCGCGTGCCTCCTGTGCTTCTGTGGCAGTACTATCTGTGGCAGACCAATGTATGTTTTGTGGAATTTTTTGTTCATCTAAATGAACTGCGATATGGATGTTTGATTGATGCATTGTAATAGGGTTGTTCTAATTATTAAACGAAAGTACAATTTTATTAAATAAGTCTAAATGTGAATCAGATGGATGTTTGTTCATAAGCCATTCTTTTCCTACTCTTGCGCTGTTTTGTCTATACACTTCATCCTTATAATACAATTTAAAATGATTAGACAAAGCCATTTTTTCTGTAAATGAAAAAAGTTCCCCCGCCTTTTGCCAATGAGCAGGAGGGGTTAATTGTGTGTCTAGCAACAAAGGGATGTCCATTTGAATCGCATATTCCATCCACAAAGCATGTCGATAGGAAACCCCTTCCCACAATACCGCATAGGAAGCTGCCAACCAAGACAAATTCAAATCCTGTAGGTCATAAATGGAAACCGCTTCTTTGAATTTATAGCCCCGTAATTGTTCTCTTGCCAACCTAACCTCCGATGGCGTTTCCAAAACAAAAACCAAATGCATGGTGGTTTGTTGCCATTTTTTAAAAATGGAAAATTCTTTCAGTATATCCACAAACCTTACAGCAGGAGCAAAAACTAAAAAGTAATTATGATCCGCAGTCAACTTGGATTTGGTTGCCGCTAAATCTTGCCATTCAAAAGCAGGCAAGTGCTGTATAGGAAAAGAAAGCAATTGTAGTTTAGAAAGGTAGGATGGGCAATGCAAAGTCAATTGCTCCAACGCCCAATCATTGGTCGCAATTACTTTTGTAGCACCCTTCATCCATTTTTCAAATTTGTTGGCCAATAGATAACGCTGAAGCATAGACAGGGAGGTCGTTTGCTTCGGTAACAGAAGGGGTATAAAATATTGGGGAAATCCTTTAGCCCAATTCAGCTTGGCCCCAAAATGAAACACGACTGCATTGGTCACCCCTTTAATAAATTGAGCAGCCTGTTGGCTGGATTGTATCGAAACCTTGCCCGATGCTTGAGAATATTCCACAAATTTTGGATCCAAAACATCTCCCACAACAATCATCTGCACGTCTTTTGCAGCGGCAAAAGAATGCAGTAAACCCTTTGCATGTTCCAGTACCAAGGTACTTGGAATAGGTAAACTTGTAGGAAGGACCAGGAATAAGCGCATGCCCAAAAATACGTCATACTTAACAATTTATCCACCAATCATTTACAGGGTATAGTTGGTATTAATAGTCCCCTACCTTTGTTAGATGGCAAAAGAATTGCAACAGTTGGATTTATTTGGCAATGCACCGGTAGCTCCTGTTCATATTAAAAGAACAAGAGCAGAAAAGCAGGTTGCCAAAAAACCAGTGCAATTGGTTGTAGCGCAAGCAGCAACGGCTACTTCGGTTGTTGAGGAGGAAGCAATTGCCTTTTCCAATGATGCTATTCCTTCGGTATCCAGGACCCCAATGAACTATGGCAAAAACAATGCAACTCATAAAAGAGGGCGCAAGTCTTTTGCTTCTATGGAAGGGGATATGGAAAAGTTACAAGTGCCTAGTCCTGACGAACTAGCCAAAAAATTGTACTACCCTATTGGTGAAGTAGCCGTTTGGTTCAATGTGAATACTTCCTTGATTAGATATTGGGAAAAGGAATTCAAACAACTGCAGCCTCGTAAAACCAGAAAAGGAGATCGTTTATTTAGGGCACAGGATATTGAATTCTTGAAACAGATTTATTATCTATTGCGCGAGAAAAAATACTCTATTGATGGCGCAAAGACCTATTTACAAAACAATAAGGAAAAAGCAGAAAAAGATATTGCCTTATTGAATAGCTTAAAAAATATCAAGAGTTTTTTAGTGTCTCTTAAAAGCAGCTTGTAATTCATAACAAAGACTTTTGACTATACCAAGGCGGCAAAGGAAATACCATTTTTATTGGCATAAGTAATGGCAGTCAAATTTAATTCCTCTCTTAGCATTTGAAACTTATCAATATCCAAGGTTAAAGCAACCAAACATTCCACATGCAGGGTGTGATATTGTTTTCCAGACTCTGCAACAAATACCGTTGAGGATTGAATTTCTTTATAGGTTGAAATATGATCTCTTAAAAACTGTGCGTACTTCGCTAAACCTTCGGCGGTAGTTTGCACACTCAATTGCAAATCCATTTCAATTTTTCTTTCTGATCTCAAGCTAATATTATCTACAATCGTGTCCACCATTTGCTTGTTGGGTACAGAGATGTAGGTTTTACTTTCGGTGCGTATACGGGTACTGCGCAATCCAATTTTCTCAATGGTACCCGTAAAATTATTGACTTTAACTTGATCGCCAACGGTGAAGGGCTTGTCAAAAAAAATAATGAAGGAAGCAATGATGTTTTCTAAACTCTCTCTCATAGACAATGCTACAGCCGCTCCCACAATACTTAAGCTGGTAACTAAATTGCCAATGTTTTCATTAAACACATAGCGTAAAATTAAAAGTACTCCAATAATGTACAGAATGACTTTAAAGAAGTCTCTGAAAAACAAAATCAACTGGTCGTCAGTTTGGTCTTTTGAAAGTTTTGCTTTTTCTTCTAATATAATAGCAATGAATTCTAAAGTGCGTAAACAAACTCGGATAAATAAAATAACAAAAGTTAATCTTACCGCCGACTCCATTCCTTGCTGTAGTGAAATTTTATAAATATGTAGATTCCACGCATCTGGGAACTTTAATTCATAAAAGGCTGCAATGGCTACTAAGAAAATAATAAAACGTTCAATGGGAACGACCAATCTATGAACATGTGACTTTCTTAATTCAGAATGATTTTTTTTATCAATCCAAGTATAAATTAAACTAGCAAAAAAACGAGACACCCATCTTTTAATAAGAAGTGTGAACAATAAAACTCCTGCAATAACTAAATAGCTTTTTAAGGAGTTGGAAAGTATTTGCTGTTCTAAATTCATGATTCAATTTTTATTAAGATTCCCAAGTCAACAACTGCATCTGTGTGCCATCAAAAACGCCGTAGGTATTTAATCGGATCCAATCTCCTAGGTTAATATAGCGACTGCGTTCGTTAATTGGATAGTCTATTGCAAAATGTCTATGGCCAAAAATAAAATAATCAACATGTTTGGTTTTGGCCTGCTCCTTGGTATAAATAATCAACCACTCTTTATCCTCCCCCAAAAACACTTCGTCGGCCGTTCCTGTCTTTGCCCTACTCTTAGCACTAAAGTAATTAGCCAATTGAATACCCATGTCTGGATGTAACCATCTAAACAACCACTGACAAACCGGATTGGTGAACACTTTTTTCAATCGCTTATAGCCATAATCGCCGGGTCCCAAACCATCTCCATGACCAATTAAAAATTGTTTTGTTCCAAGTGTAAAAGACTGGGGTTCAAAATATACTTTCGCATTCAATTCCTTTTCTAAATAATCATGCATCCATAAGTCGTGGTTGCCCGTAAAAATATGTAGTGGAATACCTGCATCACTTATTTGCGCTAAACAGCCTAATAAGCGAACGAATCCTTTAGGCACTACTGTTTTGTATTCAAACCAAAAATCAAAAATATCGCCTACAATAAAAAAGGCAGCAGCGTCTTTTTGGGCATAATTTAAAAAACGTACCAAGCGTTCTTCACGTTTTCTGCTTTCTGTTTCATTGGGAGCACCCAAATGAAAATCAGATAAGAAATATATTTTTTTGCCAGGGGCCAATTCCATGAAAGCAGATTTAATATAATTAATCGGTGATTTTATCAACTAGAAAACAATATACTTCTTTTGGACCATGCACGCCCACAACTAATGTTTTCTCAATATCGGCAGTTCTGCTTGGACCTGTTGCATAGCTAATCATAGAAGGAATATGATCTACTTCTTTTTTAAACTGATGCAAGCTATCCGCAATATCATACACCAATTGATGTGTGTAGGCAATACAAATATGAATGGGTGCATAAACACTGGTAGCACGACCACTTAATTGCTGGCTACTTAATACAATCGTGCCTGTTCTTGCCACTAAATGTTCGCATAAAGTAATGGAGGCATCGCAGCTAGCTAAATCGTCGGTATTCACAGGGTCAAACTGATATTCACTCATGTCATCTAACCAGCCAGACTCTTGAGAATAAATTTTTCCCCATTTTTGAGATTTGATCAGGGCGGCTAATTGCTGCGCCAATTCCCCTTCATCTGCACAGTACACAAATTTGCCTAAGAGCTCTGTAAATTTTTGTGCAAAGTCAATGGCCAATTCCTGTTCTGTTGGAATAAATAAAGGCGTATCCGCTACTTGATCCGGAAACGGAACAGACACTGGCGACTTAAGTGCCTGTTTTATTTTCTTTAATATTTTATTTCTTGCGCCTTGTGATTCCATCGGGAATTTTATTCATTATTACCAGTAGCATCTGCAGCATCAATCGTTGCATTTGCATTCTCAATTGTGTCATTGGTAGCAGTCGCCTCTGCAGTATTGTCTGTTGGGCCAACTACGGTTGTTTCAGTAGGTGCAAAAGTTTCGTGCACATCTCCATTTTTCTCCGTTTCAAATGGACGCTTTCCAATTAACTCTTCCACATCGCTTTTATGCAATACTTCTTTATCCAATAATGCTTTTGCTAATTTTTCAACATCTTCTTTATGCTCCGTCAACAATTGTAAAGTTCTTTGGTATGCTTCCGCAATCATTTTTCTAACTTCCTCA
>JACCDI011048651.1_pt1 | contig 11389 bp, 10 predicted proteins | sample 7442791 | NCBI WGS metagenome assembly JACCDI01 (sample SAMN15323434, study PRJNA562643) | freshwater metagenome | isolation source: river surface water | place: USA:Blue River Watershed | collected 2017-08-15
GGGCAGCAACAATAAGACGAGTAAAAGAAATTAAACCTGGAAGGTATTCCTTACAGCAGGGGCTTACTCCTTGGGATGCGATTGCGCTTCTCAGACAAGGAGACAACCACATTGTACTGATTAGAACAGATGGAAGCCGAAAGCTCACTGGATTTGCAGATGCACTAAGCACGGAATTGGCATATACATCAGAAAAATATCTCCGAGCATTTGTAGAGAAAATGACTGGAAACAGCGATATCAATGACAAAAATATTGCAATTGCCACTACTTACTTATTTGCCGACACGTACGACTTTCGATATACAGACACGCCCGAAGAAATTGCCATGCGATTCTATAAAATCAATGAGGAATTTTGGAATCAAGAAAGAAGAAATAAAGCCAAAGCCATTGGACTTTCATTGAATGAAGTGTATATACTTGCCTCAATGGTCAAGGGAGAAACAAAGCATTTCGAAGAAGCTCCAATCATCGCCGGCCTTTACATCAACCGATTAAAAAAACCGATGAAAATGCAATGCGATGCAACTGTTGCATTTGTAAACGAAGAAAAAACTGGACTGCGCATTTCACAAAATGAATCCAAAGTACAATCGCCATACAATACTTATGAAGTAGATGGACTTCCACCCGGACCTATTTTTATCACAGAAAAAAAATACCTTGATGCGGTGTTGAACTATAAGCAGCACAACTACATATATATGTGCGCCATGGATGATGGCAGCGGCCACCACTGGTTCACCGACAATAGCAGGGCACATATCAATTTTGCGAACCGTTATCACCGTTATTTAGATCGCATGAATATCAAAGAATGATAAAATATATTTCAATCTTAACTTTCACGATAATCGGGCTTGCATCATCAGCTCAATCAGATACTACTTGTGCATGCAGAACCAAAGTTCCGCTTACATCTGCCGCGCTAGGATTGACCAGTTATTACTTTTTAAATGATATGTGGTATAGCCAGTATCCACAGACTGCATTTCATTTTTTTAATGATGGGGATGAATGGCTTCAAATGGATAAAGTCGGACATGCATTTTCTTCTTATCAAATCGGTAATCAATTGTACCCATCATTCTTAAGAACTGGATACAGCGAAAAAGAAAGTGCGAGATATGCAGCACTAACAGGATGGAGTTACATGATGGGTATAGAAATACTCGATGGCTTTTCACAACAATGGGGATTTTCACCCTATGATATATTGGCCAATACCACAGGAAGTTTTTTGTATTGGATACAACAAGAAAAATGGGGTGAACAAAAAATAAATTTGAAATTTTCATACTACCCTACACGATTTTCAAATGTGAATCCTTCGCAATTAGGTGAGAATTTTCAACAACGCATTTTAAAAGACTATAACGGACAAACATATTGGTTGTCTTTTAATTCCACTATACTTTTCAATAAAAACAACACTTTCAGAGATGCAATCAATTTCAATATTGGTTACAGCATAACAGAAATGACACGTGCAAAAACCAACAATAACCTTGTTAATAATTTTCATCCCACGCGTGAATTTCTTTTTTCTTTTGACGCAGATTTGAATCGTGTGAAATGGAAGAGAAAAGGAATGAAAAAAGTAGCACGAATTTTAAGTGTCGTTAAAATACCACTACCGACAATTGAAATAAGAGGAGACGGGAAAATAAAATTTCATTCTTTTTACTTCTAAAATTTTCTAAAGAGAAAATATTTTCACTTTGACAAAGGCAACAATCAACCGTTAATACTATGAGTAAAACAAAAAAGGCTGCAGCACCTAAAAAAGCTGCAAAGAAAGCCGCTCCAGCTAAGAAAGCTGCTGCTGCTGCACCAAAGAAAGCTGCTCCTGCTAAGAAAGCTGCTCCAGTGAAAAAAGCTGCTGCTCCTAAGAAAGCTGCTGCTAAGAAAGCTGCTCCAGTGAAAAAGGCTGCTGCTCCTAAAAAAGCTGTTGCTAAGAAAGCTGCTCCAGCGAAAAAAGCTGCTGCTCCTAAGAAAGCTGTTGCTAAGAAAGCTGCCCCAGCGAAAAAGGCTGCTGCTCCTAAGAAAGCTGTTGCTAAGAAAGCTGCTCCAGCGAAAAAAGCTGCTGCTCCTAAGAAAGCTGTTGCTAAGAAGAAATAATTTTTTCTCAGCACAAAAAAATAAAGCCCCGAATTTCGGGGCTTTTTTTATTTGATTAATCTCAATTCCATCTGAATGGGAAGATGATCGCTGTACCCTCCTTTGTATGCATCACCAACATAAGTGCGTGCAGGTGACATTTCGCCTTTGCTGTTGGTATACATCATGAAGTCAAAACTCACTGTTTCTGGCCATCTAACTTGCAAACCTGAAGTTGTGCTATCCGCCAAACTCTTGCTAACTACAAATTGATCTAAAAAACCCCACTCTCCTTTGTAGTAATGACTCCCCTTTCCTTCTGACATGATTCCCTTCATCATATTCACCGTTGAATATCCGCCATCAATATCATTTAAGTTATTTAGGCTAACATCGGTCGGATAATCATTGAAATCACCCATAGCAATGATCTTGCAACTTGGACTAGATTGCAATCGTGTTTGAATAACTTTTTCTAATGTGCTTGAAGCAATGAGTCGTGAGGGAGCAGACTTCTCCGTACCTCCACTTCTTGAGGGCCAATGATTCACGTAAAACGCCAACTCCTGACCTTTCCAATTTCCTACTACTTCCAATATATGTCTCGTTTTATCATTGTCTGGTAATACAATATCGAATTTAGAAATCGATGTCACCTTCAATTCACTTGAATTGTATAACAAACCAACATCAATTCCACGTTCGTCTTCTCCTTCAATAAATGCAACTTTATAATGCGCTTGGGCCAATGAAGGCAACGCCCCAAGATCTTCTAAACAAGATGCATGCTCTACTTCAATTAATCCCACTACCAAAGGATAATGATCTCCATTCTCGGTCTTCACCCCATTGATCACTTGCGCAATGTGATTCAACTTTTCTTGGTAACGTTGCGAATTCCACTTTAATTTACCACTAGGTAAAAAGTCTTCGTCATTTTCAGGATCGTTGATGGTGTCAAATAAATTTTCTACGTTGTAAGACATGATCACAGCAACAGAAGGTTCGTTCGCTTGTTTAACTGAGGAAGTATTCTTGATTGTACATGAAGAATACAACATCATGAACATGACTATGGAAAGGAAAAGTACTTTTTTCATTTTTCGAATTTGATACAAATCTACAGTTAATGAATCGCATCTCTTATTTTTACAGAATGAAAAATGAGTTATCGTTTCTTGGAATAATATTTTGTGCGCTTTACCTTACAGGCTGCACATCTTCCATGAAAGATGATTCACGCACTGTATTCCGTTACAATGAAAGCGGCTCAGTTAATTCATTGGATCCAGCATATGCCGCTGATTTGGAAACCATGTGGATCATCAATCAACTCTATGATGGTCTGGTTGAACTTGATCAAAATTTGGATATTCGAGGAAACGTTGCTGAAATGTGGGATATCTCTTCGGATGGATTAATCTATACATTTCATTTACGCAATAATGTCCTTTTCCCTTCTGATGAAAATTTTAAAGCAAGAAAAGTTTGCGCAAACGATTTCATTTTCAGTTTCAATAGAATCATTGATTCAACAACAGCATCTCCAGGACGTTGGATTTTTAAAAATTTAAGAGTAAGTAATCCATTTGAAGCACCCAACGATTCAACATTGATTATCCATCTGGCACAACCACAAGGTTCCTTTCTTCAAATGCTCAGCACTTCATTTGCAAGTTTGGTTAGACCTGAGGCCGTTGAGCAATTTGGAAAAGATTTTCGCCAGCATCCCTCGGGTACAGGACCCTTTCAATTGGCGTTCTGGGAAGAGCAAGTATCCATGGTATTGCACCGAAATCCAAATTATTGGATGCATGACTTTAAAACTGGAAAATCTTTGCCTTTTCTAGATGCGGTGCAAATTGATTTTCTCAAAGATGCTTTTGCAGAGTATCAAGGTTTTATTTCGGGTAAATATGACTTCATGAGCGGCATTGATGCAGCCTACATCGATCAACTACTATCAGCCGAGGGGCACCTCAAAGAAGAGTGGACGGATAGGATTCGTTTGGAGCATGAGCCATTTATCAAAACCGACTATATCGGATTTTATTTAGAAGGAGAAAAGTCCATAGTACATGATTTGCGTTACCGCCAGTTGCTTTCTATGACCATTGACCGAAAAGAATTGTGCGCCAAACTGCGCAACAACATCATCGTGCCTGCAGAAAGTGGTTTTATACCACCACAACTAAAATCAAATTCTTCCAAACATCCCAATTTACTTTTCGATTCTAGCAAGGTGAAAAAATTGAAAGCCGAGTTGGAAAAATATTGGGGAGCTCCTTTGCCAAGCATCACACTCACCATAACCCCCGAGTATGCCGATATTTTTGAGTACTTGCAACATGAGTGGCAAAAGCAAGGAATTGATGTTGAAATTTCGACCTTACAAAGCGGAAGCTTCAAGGAAAAAGTAGCGAAAGGACAAGTTGTTGCTTTTCGAAAAAACTGGTTGGCCGATTACCCGGATGGTGAAAATTTTTTACAGGTATTTACGAAAGAATTGTTCTCTCCCAATGGTCCGAATTACACCCACTTCTACAATCGAGATTGGGAAACGCAATATAAAATGGCCACCTCTGAGAATATCAGAATCAAACGTGCAGCGCAGTGGAATCAATTGGACTCTGCCTTAATGAATGAGCTACCTGTTATTCCGCTGTACCATGATCAGGTACTTCATTTTGTTTCCAACCACGTTGACCATTGGTCGATCAATGCTATCAATATGTTGGATTTGACACAAGTACAAAAACATCAGTAACTTAGCGCTCCATGTTGAAGATTGACACGCACACGCACATCATGCCCGCTCACTTGCCCAATTGGTCCAAGGAGTTTGGATATGATGGATTTATTCACTTGGATCATCACCGTGCAGGATTTGCACGAATGATGCAAGGTGACAAATTCTTCAGAGAGATTGAATCCAATTGCTGGGATCCAATTGTAAGGATAGAGGAATATGCCAAGCATGATACGCAGGTTCAAGTTGTTTGTACCATTCCTGTTTTGTTTTCTTATTGGGCAAAACCAGAAGACGGATTAAAGGTCAGTCAATTTCTAAATGATCACATTGCAGAAATTTTTCAAAACCATCCGAAAAACTATGTTGGACTTGCGACATTGCCCATGCAGGATGTTGACCTCGCCATTGTCGAATTGGAACGTTGCAAAAAACTGGGTTACAAAGGCATCCAAATTGGGTCCAACATCAACAACATGAATTTAAGTGAACCCGTTTTTTTCCCTTTATGGCAAAAAATTGAAGAGCTCGATATGTGTGTGATGGTTCACCCTTGGGAGATGATGGGCGAGAACAACATGAAAAAATATTGGCTTCCTTGGTTGGTTGGCATGCCTGCCGAAACCGCCCGTGCAATGGCATCCTTGATTTTTGCTGGAGTAATGGATATGTTTCCCAAAGTTCGTTGGCTCTTCGCTCATGCAGGTGGTTCTTTTATTCCCACCATTGGAAGGTTAGAACATGGCTTCAATTGTCGGCCTGACTTGGTAGCCGTTGACAATCCCAACAATCCCAGAAACTACTTGGGTAAATTTTGGGTGGATAGCGCTACACACGATCCAGAATTGCTTCATTACATATTGAAAAAGCAGGGAAATCAAAAAGTGGCATTGGGTACCGATTACCCTTTCCCTCTTGGCGATTTAGAAATAGGAAAATTCATTTTGGACATGGGGTTGGACAAGGACACTGTGGAATGGATGTACCACAAGTCTGCCCTGAACTGGCTCAATATGAAAAAGGAAGATTTTTAATCCTTCCTATTTCAAATCCAATTCTATACGATTAACATTGTCTGCCCTATCGGTTAACTCAAGGGTAAGTCTTTTCTTTCCATCCCACTTGTTGCGCCAATTTGAATCAAGAATGAGTTGATTATTTTTCGCATCCCAATACAACAGTATCCATTGATCTCCCAAATATGCCGAATAGGATTTTAGTCCACTTTCCTTTTCGTCAACCAAGAAAAAACCATCCGATAAGAAAGTACCATCGTTCTGCACTTTGGGAGAAGTTGTATCCCTAATCAATCGGTAATTTCCGGTGCGCGAGAAAGCGAAGGCCTTTTTTTCCTCATCCCAACCGTGCCATTCATCATCTTTCCTCACTTCCATCCAACCCCACTTCATTCTTTCCTCAGCTGAAAAAAGACCCCACTCAAAGGAATTGTTCTCAAACCACAAAGGATTCTTGAAAACCACAGCTTTGGGTTCTATCGCTATCTTCATTTGCATAGAATCCGATTTCAAGATGTTTGAAAAATTGGTCCAAGTCAAAGGAGTTGCATCATATAACGCATCTTTAGGAATACGCAAACACCAATCGCTGTGAGCAATGGTTCCGCCTGTTGTCCAATCAAAGATCACTTGCTCGGAATCCATATGATTGTTCGCTACACCTTTCTTGCCTTTAACAAAAGCATAAACACATGTCGCGTTGCCTGAGAAATCTGAAACCATGATGGTCACTGCATGTGTCATTGTGTCTTTGATGATCATAAATCCATCGCGTTCTATATATAAGAATCCCGTCCCCGGCGAGTTCGGCAACTTGTATGTTCTGTACGTCGTTCTAGGATTTCTTTCTTTGACACCCATAACGCATTGCGCATTTACATGCTTGACTTCTTTGAAATCCAATGAATCGGCCAACCATTCTGAAACAATGTTTCCATCCCAAAGGGTAAGAATCTGCTTTATTCCACAAGCATGATCGGCATCCAAGACCCAATCATAAACCTGAACAGCAACTCCAAATGTATCCGACACTTCGAATAGTGTATCCTTTCCCAATGACTCTCCATTGAATCGAAATGGAATTACTTCTGATGGCATAAATTCTCCCTTAGGGATAAATGATATTGACTCCACCAATGGTCTTGTGACATCTGGTATTTTATAACCCAATAAAGATGGATCAATGGTTTTTTCAGTCACTGTATTTCTTATCTCAAAATGCAAATGCGGACCTCCACTGGATCCACTATTGCCGGACAGAGCTATCACCTGTCCTTGCCTGATTACAAATTGTCCCGGTGACAACGACCAGTCAAATTCATTCTTCTTGTTAATATACTGTTCCGTTCCAATCCATTCTTTGAGATCAGAGTAAAAAGACGAAAGATGGGCGTAAACAGAAGTGATGCCGAGAGAAGGGTGCGTCACATACAACGAATAGCCGTATCCCTTGGACGAAACTCTAACCCGAGAAACATATCCATCCGCGATGGCAATTACAGGGAGTCCCTCCCTTTCATCGGTTTGCAAATCCCAACCCGTATGGTAATGATTGGCTCGCATCTCACCAAAAGAACCGCTCAGAGACAATGGAATATTCAGAGGACTCGTCAATTGCTCCGGGAAATGCGGTAGCTTTTGAGCATGGGCCAAGAAAGTGAAACCCCAAAAGATAAAACAGACAACGGAAGTTGAAAAAAATTTGATTCGCATAATTTGTTCCTAAAAGTAGAATAAAACTTGTTGATGAAAAAGCAAAACCAATTGCAAAACATGCGAATTAAGAATTACCTTTGAAACGTTGATTGCAGACAATTGGAGAAAATGAACCAAGAAACGCTATTTGTACAGCTAGAAGCCAATATCCGACGCCTGGGTGAGAACAAGCGATTGTTGGAGGATACCTTGGCCAAACAAAAAGGCGAGCTAGCTTCCCTTTACACGATAAATAAAGAGTTGCAAGCCCAAATAGACGATTTATCGGAGAAACTCCAACACCGCAATCCTCCTCAAATTTTGGAAAAAGAGCCTGATCATGAAGTGTTCAAGATCAAAACTCAGCAGAGAATCCAAGATTTGGTGAATGAAATCGATGAGTGTATTGCTTTATTGAACAGTTAAGATGAGTCAGATATCGATAAAAGTTAAAATCGCAGGTCGTTATTATCCTTTGGCCATACAACCAGAGGAGGAGACCATGATTCGTCAAGCTGAAGCTAAAATTCAGTCAAGCATAGAAACTTTTCAAGAAAAATATGGGGTTCGCGACAATCAAGATTTGTTGGCGATGACCTTGTTGCAAATGGCCACTAAACCTACCTCCACTGAAAAAGTGGTAGAAAAAGTAATTGAAACAATAGAAGTTCCTGCAGACGTGACCGCTGATTTGGAAAAATTGAATCAATTGGCCGAAAGCTTTATCTTGTAAATCGATTTCCCATTTTTCTCTGCGCCCCTTGGCTCGAAAGGAGTCAAGTAAAATTTTAATTAACCCAAAATACCTAAGCGTATGGAATTAGTTATTGGCGTTGTTGTTGGTTTGATCATCGGGTTCGCAGGAGCTTGGATCATTTCTAACAATTTGCTCAAAACCAGAAAAGACAGCCTTATCTCCGAGGCTATGAAAGAAGGAGAAACCATCAAGGAAAAGAAAATCTTACAAGCAAAAGAGAGATTCCTTGAACTTAAGTCTCAGCATGAAAAAGAAGTGCAAGAGAGAAACAACAAAGTGAAGCAATCAGAAGATCGCATTCGCAACCGTGAGAAAGAGCTTGCTCAACAAACCGAGACTTTGAAGAAAAAGGACAAGGATGTAGAGCAACAAAAGGAGAATCTCAACAAGCAGTTGGAGGTGACCCAAAAGAAACAGCAAGACTTGGAAAAGAACCATCAAAAGGCCATTTCATTGTTGGAAGAGATTGGAAAGATGTCTGCCCAACAAGCCAAAGAATCTTTGATGGAACAATTGAAAGAAGATGCCCGCAACTCAGCCGCTGGACAAATTCAATCTATTGTTGACGAGGCCAAATTAAAGGCCAACCAAGAAGCCAAGAAGATTGTTATCCAAACCATCCAACGCACTGCCGTAGAGCATGCCGTGGAGAACAGCGTTTCTGTATTCAACATTGAAAATGACGAAGTCAAAGGACGTATCATCGGTCGTGAGGGTCGCAACATCCGTGCGCTAGAAGCAGCTACAGGTGTAGAAATCATCGTTGATGATACCCCAGAAGCTATTGTCCTTTCTTGCTTCGATCCTGTTCGTCGTGAAATCGCTCGATTGTCATTGCACCAATTGGTGACGGATGGTCGCATTCACCCTGCTCGCGTTGAGGAAGTTGTTGCTAAAGTGAAAAAGAATATTGAGGACGAAATCATGGAAGTTGGAAAACGTACATGTATCGATTTGGGTATTCACGGAATGCATAGCGAATTGATTCGCATGGTAGGAAGAATGAAATATCGTTCCTCTTATGGTCAGAACTTGCTACAACACTCAAGAGAAGTTGCTAACCTTTGTGCTACCATGGCCAGTGAATTGGGATTAAACACCAAGGCAGCCAAGCGCGCAGGACTATTACACGATATCGGAAAAGTTCCAGATGACGAGAGTGAATTGCCGCATGCGATCTTGGGTATGAAGCTAGCAGAAAAATATGGAGAGAAACCAGATATTTGCAATGCTATTGGTGCTCACCATGATGAAGTTGAAATGAAGTTTTTGCTATCGCCGATTATCCAAATTTGTGATGCTATCAGCGGCGCTCGCCCAGGTGCACGTCGTGAAGTGGTTGAGGCTTATATCCAACGTCTTCGCGAGTTAGAAAACATGGCCATGGAATATCCTGGAGTAAGCAAATCATTTGCTATTCAAGCTGGACGTGAATTGCGTGTTATGGTTGAAGCGGAGAAAGTATCTGATGAGCAAAGTGATGTATTGGCCATTACATTGGCCAGTCGCATCGAAACAGAAATGACCTATCCAGGACAGGTTCGCGTAACAGTCATTCGTGAAAAGAGAGCTGTAGGAGTTGCACGTTAATACAACGTAATGAAATTTCAAAAAAGAGGGTTATCGCCCTCTTTTTTTTGTTGAAAAATTTCAAATCACTTTTAACATTAAACTTTCTTCATTTAACAATTACATCGTCTATTTTTCGCCCCGTTTAGTGAAATCATAATGAAAAAGTCGAGGTTGATAATGGCTCTCGTATTCCTTATTATTGGAAGTACGATTACTTGGGGTGTGGAAAGATATTTGATGCATTACGAAAATAATGATGCTCATGAATCAAGTTTCCAATTTGCAAGAACAAATGGGTTTGAATTCATCAAACCTCTCCAATTTGTTGACGCTAAAAATGAAAGTCCCGATTACCTCGAATTAAAAATTCAACTTGAAAAAAGTATTGATTCACTCAAAGAAAAAGGCCAAATAAATGAAATTTCTGTTTATTTGAGAGACTTTGAAAACAGTGATTGGATGAGTATTAATCCTAACCAACTTTTTCATCCAGGATCTTTACTTAAACTAGGGGCAATGATCAGCGTGCTCCAACGTGCCCAGGTAGAACCTGAACTTCTTCAAACCAAAGTTACCTATCAGCCTACCGGAGAAATTATTCCAACCCAAACATTCAATAATAAATCCATTGTAATGGGACAAACGTACTCGGTAGAAGAATTACTAGATTGCATGATTGCCTATTCTGATAACAATGCCACTTCACTTCTTCACTCGTTCATTGACCATGATAAGTACTTGGAGAATTTCCGAAAATTAAAAATCCCTGAGCCCAATGGCACAAATAAATTATATCAGCTCAAGGCCAGTGAAATTTCAAATATCTTCAAAGTATTATACAACGGAACCATGCTCAACCCTGAGATGTCTGAAAAGGCGATTCGGATATTAATGAAGTGTGACTTCAAAAAAGGGATGTCAGCAGGTCTTCCTGCAAGTGTTCCGATAGCTCACAAATTTGGGGAATTCGGCGGCAGAAATAATCAACATGAAATTCATGAAATGGGAATTATTTATCTAAAGAATAAACCCTATATACTGACGATTATGACCTCAGGAAAATCAGCCGATGAATTGAACAAAATCATCGCACTACTGACACGTCAGGTAAGTTACAACTTATTGCATAAAGGCAAATAATCCCTATAAAATATTCGTGATCATTTTTTTGATTAGTTGACTGAAATTGACTGATGCCGTTTTATATGCCTGTTAACAGGCCATCCCTTATCTGTCTGAACGATCGACATCTTTATCGCAGTTTCTTTGATCCATGAATCATAGAACATCCTCACTATTCTATTTCAGCAAGTCCGAAAGAATTGGAATTTGTATACTACTATTTCTTTTGATCAGCCAGTGGGCTCTCCGACTATTCTGGACGCAAACTGAAACCGCTTCACCCTACTGGCGCAAACTGCAACTCGTCTCTTTGGATGACCCCAAACATCAACAAATCATCAGTGCATATTTGTACGATTCTACTTGGGGTGTAGA
>JACCDI011317964.1_pt1 | contig 11389 bp, 16 predicted proteins | sample 7442791 | NCBI WGS metagenome assembly JACCDI01 (sample SAMN15323434, study PRJNA562643) | freshwater metagenome | isolation source: river surface water | place: USA:Blue River Watershed | collected 2017-08-15
CAAACGTGGCCACGGCCATCAGATGAGTTCCATCGTATGCACTCCACATCGATAACTCATTGTCAAAGCGTTTGATGATCTTCTTGTGAACATCCTCACTCAGCATGAAGTGATAGTCTGGAACTTGCTTGAAAACGATTTTGAACCCATAGCGAGAGGGCTCAATCGATTTCACTTCCGCAATAACAATTCCCAAGCGTCGTGACTTTGTATCCCCCTGGTTCAATTTCGCCAACATCGCCGCACGTTGGCCTGCAATTTCATCTTTTCTGTCAACGTAGAAAGGGGAGGGGACGTAAAGAGAGTCCAGCAATGTAATCCCCTTTGCTTGTTTGCCATGAGAGGCCAGCATCAGCTGCTTATAAACAGTCCCCCAGCTCCGTTTATTGGCCCATGTCGGCTGCCAATGCGTGAGTTTCGCCCCATCCCACAAGTAGTGAAGAAGCGACCGAATTGTCAATTTGGTGCTGTCTGTTTTTGCGCTGTCATGTTCGACACTTGAGGGTGTGGGCGCGGCACGACCAGTTGACTTGGTCAGAGCAAAATCAAATCGTAAAGAAATGAGGCCGGACTCGGTGTCCTCTTTGATCGCAGACCCCATCACCTCACCTAATCCACTCAGCTCAGGGGGAGGGTCGTAAGACTCACATGCGACATGATGATCGGAGCCTGTTTCAGGCATTCGCTTTATATAAAAAACACCTGCAATTTTGCTGATGTACATCGGAACAGCCGGAGCCTTGCAGGCACACAAAGGGCGAAGTTTTGCGCCGTAAGCGCGCTCAAGAATGAGTTGCAGGTCGGGGTCTTCAGCATCAAACGCTGAGTGGTTCAACAAATAAGATGGCATGGTGAGGCTCCTGGTTAACGGTAAGCAACGAATGGACGAGAAAGCTTGTGGTTTCTTTGGAAATGCCTCAGGTAGACCCCAGCAAGATCTGCGTTATTCCAATTGACAAGGACGTTTTCAGAATTTCTGCTTTCAGCTGAAGCGCTGAAATTGAAGCTACCAGTCAAGGTGTGTCGCTGATCTGCGACCATGACTTTGTCGTGAGCTATTGCGAAGGCATCCGTCGTGCGAACATCTATGCCCGCGCTGCTCATCGCACCAAAAGCAGCCTTTGCCTTTTGTCCGCCACCGCCATCCGAGAGATTAGATTTTTCGTCCGCAACGATGCTGACAACGACGCCGCGTTTTTTAGCGGCCAGTAAAGCGCGCACAACCGGCGCACTCGTGAAGCTGTATGCCATGACTCGGATTTCACTCCTGGCAGAGTCGATCAGCTTCACCACCAGATCTTCGGCCCCTTCGTTTGGCGAGAACGCGATTTCTAAGCTTCCCGCTGCAGCCAATTGCTGCCCCCCGCTACTTGGAAGACTGACAAGTGATCCTCCAAAAACCAGCAGCAATGACAAAAGCATTCGACTCGTTCGCTTCATGGGTATTCCTTTTCTGATCTGTCAGTGTTTGAGAGGCCTTCATTGGTACATTTCTTTAGATTTCTGAAAAAATGTAATTCTTTATTTCTCTTATTCGTGCTATTCTAAGCTAAACGAAATTGTTTAACTAGCACGAAACATGAACACATTCAGACTACACACACGGACGGCAAGTCAGCTTTTCATTCGGTGCCTCTTTGGCGCTGTGTTCGTTCTCCAGGTGCTTGACCTGCACAGCACCATCATTTCGCTCGAAGAACGAAGAGAGACAAATAAATTCATCCTGATGCTGGCCGAAAGCATTGGCTTGCCCGCATCGGTCTTTGTAGTCAAAGCCATGGCCATCCTTAGCTTGGCCTACATGGCAAGAACTTGGACCAAGTCAACCGGTTTTGATGCGCCCGTTGCTACTGCACTTGTTGTCATGTGTTTGGGCTACGTCTTTGTTGTTGTCAGCAATTACGCAGGTTGACGACATGCACACAAGCGACTCAAAAAACCAATCGTCCATGACGCGTGCTATCGGCTATCTTTTTTTAGCCGGAGGAATTCAAAGCGGGGCAGAGCGTCTCGGTACGTCCTCCTTTCGGCTTGCTTGTCAGCAAGGTGAAGTCACCCGTATTTATGTCCAGGAATGCTCAACTGGATATTCGGTGTTTGTTGTTCTGAAAAATTCAGCAACCAAGGTGCTAAGCACCCCCGGCAACCTAGTCCGCAACTGGTCCAGCCTCAATTCACTAATGTTGTTTTTACGTCGGAACGAGATACCGATTACTGAAATCACGATTCGCCTCAACAAGTCCACCACAAACCACCTTGAAAGCAACTCAATATGAAAACCAATCTGAAATATTTTTCGCTGCTCGTCGCAATGGGATTTGCAATTTCGGCCAAAGCAGACTTCGCTGCTGATTTGGCAGCCAAGTTCCCAGCAACCAGCGGCGCAAAAATCGAAAAATCATTTCCCGGCTTTTATTCTGTTGTTAAAGGCAACGAAGTTGTCTTTGTTCGGGACGACCTTTCGATCATGATCAATGGTGATGTCATCGATCTGAACGCACAACGTTCGCTGACGACTCAAATCAAAGATGCCAATAAGCCAAAACTGGATGTCTCCAAACTCAGCACCAAAGATGCCATCAAGTTCGGACAGGGCAAAAACAAGCTGTATGTTTTTTCTGATCCTGATTGCCCCTTCTGCAAGCAGCTTGAGCAGGATCTCGGGCAGCTGCAGGACACACAGATTTTCATCTTTCCATTTCCACTAACCAGCATCCACCCAACTGCACGCGTCACTGCTGAAAGCATCTGGTGCGCCGAAGACAAAGCAGCGGCCTGGAAAGACTATCTCATGCAGGGCAAGAAACCTAAATTTGCGACTTGCGACAACCCAATCAGTCGCAATCTGGCCCTGGGCGAAGAGCACCAAATTCAAGGGACTCCAGCCTTGATTTTTGAGGACGGAACCATCATTCCAGGCGCGATTCCACTTCAAAGAATTCAAGCCCAGATCAACGCAGCCAATGCAGGTAAAAAATGAAAAAAACAATTCTCAATGCACTGGCAACCTATTCGCAGTGGACCACCTTTCACATCTGCATGGGGGCAACACTTTTAACGGGTTCTTTCATGGCTGCATCAGCCGAAGATCTTGGTGCCCTTGGGCCAATGATCGTTTCGCTTGGCATATGTGCAATGTTCTTTGCAACGGCCGGAGAGTTGTTATTTCTTATCAGAGTATTTGCTCGATGGGCAGCACAGAAACTTTCGAATCCCTCCGATCGCCCGTCTTTACCAGCAGTTGACTCATGAAATCGACAAGGCTCTTGAGCGTCCTTGCCGTTTTTTTTGCGGCCTCTGACTGTTCGGCGTTTTGTTTTGCCGAGGCCGCGAAACGCTATCAAGTCGATATGAACCTGCTCATGGCCATCGCAAAAGTTGAAAGCAATTTCACGCCAAATGCCGTCAACACAAACAAAAACGGAAGTGTTGATCTGGGGCTCATGCAAATCAACTCACAACATTTCAAAAGCCTTGAGCAGTTCAACATCACAGAAAAATCCATCATGGAGCCTTGTGTAAATGTTCACGTAGGGGCATGGATCTTGGCAAGAACCATTAAGGAGCACGGAGCTACCTGGAGGGCGGTTGGTGCATACAACGCGGGCGGCCGCCCTGAGAGAGAGGAGCAACGCGGCATTTACGCATCAAAGGTTCAGAAAGCTTTGAACACCAGCCTTAACAAGCACACCCCCCCTCGTCAACCATCCTCCCGACAAGAATTTGCAATGCAGGTGATCGAATGAAAAGCAAGGTTGTATTTTTTCTAATCCTCGCCATTTGTGCTGCCGTACACGCAGAGGATTTTGGAATGCGCGGACAGGTATATCCAGCGGACAGGGATGGCCGAGAGCAGCTCAAGGACTTAATGCGACAAAAGGAGAAGTCTGGGGAAATTGAAAAATACTGGCTCGACTATCGTTTGAAAACAATCGATGCAGTTAAAAATCCAAGCCCTCTTGGCATCCGAAGCAATTACCTTCCCAGGTCTGAATTGAGGGACTTGCGTTTCACAATTCCAAGTGATTTCGTGAACGAAAAAGGGCTCGTCATTGCAAAAAAAGGGACCGTCATAGAGCCCTTGAAAATTCAACCTCTCGTTTCAGGCCTGGTCTTCATTGACGGCAGAGACCAAAAGCAAATCGATTACGCAATCAAGCGCGGTCGCGCAGAGCCCCTGAAAATTGTTTTGACTGCTGGGTCTCCCTACGATCTACGAGTCAAGTACAAGGATGCCGAGTGGTGGGGCGGAAAAACAATTCCGTTCTACTTTGATCAGCGAAAGATGATTATTTCTTCCCTGCAAAGACTGTACGGCATCGATGTCAATTCAGTGCCCGTTACGCTAACTCAGCGCGGTGACAAGCTTTCAATCGAATATGGAATTCGACCATGAAGATCAAACATATTTTTGTAAGCGTAGCCCTCGTACTCGCCTCCGCAAGCGCTTTACCGCAAGGCGCTTGCACCGGCAAATTTCCCAATCTCATCAGTGACATTTGCTATGACTGCATGTTTCCCATTGGATTGGCGGGGGGTCTCATCAATCTGGGTGTAAGTGGCGATGACTATGAAACCGGCGCAAGCCACTTTCCAATTTGCGTCTGCGCTAGCAACTTGAAAGTTGGCACCCCAATGTCGCTTTGGGAGCCGCGCTATATGGTCGACACAACAAATAAGCCTGGCTGCATGCCGTTACTTGGGGGCGTGGATATAAGCCCCCCCTATAACGCAAGTGAATACGGCGGGGAGAAGCTCACCAACAAGACGATTGGTGCACGCTCAAAAGTCTCCTTCCAGCACGTCAACGAATACGTAAATCCAGTCATGACAGCGCTCGGCGTGATCGCGCAATCACCATGCTTTGATTCCCGTTCTTTTGATGTTCCGTTTCTTAGCTGGGCAGATCCGACATGGAATGACGATAGCTTGTCGTTGATGTTGACCCCCTACGCATATCCTTTTGCTGGGATTGCCTCTGTGGCCGCCGAAATGCCGGATGCCATCGCCGCCACCTGGTCCTTCCCTCTGGCTTCCCTTTTCTGGGTTGCGGGTGCATGGGGGCCGATGTATCCACTGACCGGCAATGCACCCACAGCTAATACGCCAGAACAAGTCTCACACCTACTTCTGGCTAGGCTATTCGCAAAACTTCACGCTGCCGGTGTTCAGCAAAGCCCTGCCGGACAAGAGGCCCTGCAGTCGTGCGGTGCGATGGGCATTCCGCAGCTCATCATGGACAAGCGTCAATACAAAACGAATCGCGTCTTCCCGTTTCCCGATAACTCGTGCACCCCGATCGGGCGCCCCCTTGCGCTCCAGGAGGCGGGAGCCGCTCGGCCAAACGACAAGGACTATGGGTACTTTGTCTTTCAGCGCAAAGACTGCTGCCAACCCTACCCCAACTGATCATGAAAAAAACAGTCATAACCTTTTTCACCTTGGCGGTGTCATTTGCAACGCAAGCGCAATCACTCGGCGAAGCATTCAAACCCACTTCGTGGGCCTCGTATATTTTTGTCTCAACCTCAATGCCGCGCAGTTCCGTTATGCAGCTCGCAAAGGAGGCCGCGATGTCCCGCTCCACGCTTGTGTTGCGCGGCTTCGACAAAAAGAATCAAACCATGGAGGGGGTGCAGGCATACGTGAATGACATCAACGGCAATTGCTGCGGAAAAAACCCTCCTTCATGGGTCGTGCACCCCAAGCTGTACGAGACATTCAACGTCCGTGTCACCCCTGCCTTTGTTCTTTCAAAGGGGCAAAGCCCAAGTCAACGCGACTTTGCACTCATTTCGGGCGACATGAGTTTAGGCAACGCCCTTAAGTTTTTTGCTCAAGGTTCGGCCAATTCAGAGATTAGAACCAAAGCGTCCGAGATCTACACAAAAACATTCGCAAGCCGGTAAAAAACTAAACGAAATTATTTAGTTGTACGGTAGAATTGCACCCTAAGGATGAGTACTATGTTATCAACACGACGCCACCTGATACATCTTTGCATTTCATTTCTGGCTTTGCCCGGAATCACACTTGCAGAGGAAACTGCGGCCCGCTCCAAATTTATAGATCCATCGGTCGGGCGATCTGGCTGGGTCAACATCGCGAGCCCAGAAGGTCAATACATCTACGGTCACGCCACATCGGGAAGGGGTTGGACTAGGGCCTTCACCATCGGCTCCGAGCCACGCAAGGACTACGAATTTTTCAGCTTCCAAGAAGAAGAGGCGTTGTGGCTTGTCATGCAAGACCAGATCGATGCAATGCAGCCACCCCAGATCCACAAGAAGAAGGGCAGGGCGCGGGTCGACGCTCAAAAAATAAATTGGCCGCGAGTTGTTTTGCGTGACGGCGAGGTTTGTGTTCCGGTTGTTGAAAAGTCGGATGCAGACGATTGGAAAGACCACCTGACTTGCACGGAGGTGTCTCGCAATGATCAATGAAACATTTCGAATCCCGCGACGTGGGAACGCTGGCGTTGCGTTCTTGGGTGTCGAAATAAAGGATGCCGTGATCGTGATCGGAAGCGTGTTTGCTGGCCTTTTGTGCGGCTCGGCCTTTGATATGGGCAACGTTGGTTACCTGGGCATGCCTATCGGAGGCTATTTCGTCAACAGGTTGTACATCGATTGGCAAACAAAGACGCTGCCCGGCGCTTTCAGGAATTTTCTTTTTAGCAAAGGTTTGTGGGGATACACGGACAGCCTGAAAAGCCAAAAAACTGTTTTCGTAGGCGACGGAGTAGGAATCAACACGGCGTCAGGGGTTGTCCTTGATGAATTTATGAGCAAAGCAAGAAGGAGCCCTGGCCATGGAAATGAATACAAGGAATGAATCCGTTTCGGAGTTGCGAGCGCGCAATAAGCAGTTGACGTATGCCGCTCTGTTGGGGGCAATCACATCCTGCGGCCTCATGTTCAAGCTGGTGACCCAGAGTGAAATTTTGATAGTTCAGACGCCAGGCATGCCAGCAAATTCAGTCATCGAAAGAACATCGTTTGACAAGAACGCCCAGATGGCAACGCTGAACGCAATCACATCGAACCTTGGGCAGATCAATCCCGCGAATGCAGATTACCAAAAGAAGTTTTTGCAGCTGTATTTCGCCCCAGAAGCTTTCACGCGCATCACGGCAGAAATTGACCTGAAGGTCGAAAAGATGAAGGCGGAGCGCGAACTCGGAAGCTCATATTTCGTTTTCAAGCGGTATGAGTATGACCCGTTGATTAACAAACATTTCGTGCTCGGCGAGCAGCACACGGTGAACGCAGCCAAGGACACAACGCAAGACTATGTTTATGAATTCAGCATTCGCATCGAAAACTATCGCTTATGGGTCGATGACGTGAAAGCTTATGCCGGCGACAAAGTTCACAACTCTGAATGGATTGAGGCGAATAAAAAATGAAAATCCGATCTAACTTCTATTTAGCCGCGCTTGCCGCGATTTCTATCTGGTCGAATCCTGCGTGGGCAGATGCACCAACGGCTGATGGTGAGATCAAGCCCACCAAACCCCCTGTGGCGACCAGCAAGCCCATTCAGAAAAAAGAATGGAATTCGCTTGAAGTTAATCCCGCGATAGCGGTCAAAGAAAACGCCCAAAAGGAAATCGTTCTTCCGGGCGTTATGAAGATCCAGGGCGCCTCAGTAAACGCCTTGGATTTCACACGCGCCAGAACCGTCCAAATGAGCAACGGAGGCAGCGTTTCGGTTTACCTCTCGGCCACCGAGCCGAACCGAATTCAACTGCCATTCACGAACCCCCACATCATCGGCACCACCGATGTGATGATTGACAAGCGGGCCAATAGCAACAACATATACATCGGCTTCAAGCAAGGCGTCACGAAACCCGTTCCGATTTTCATCGAGACGCAAGATGCTAACGGCCCGGTCCTTGGGCTTCAGCTGATTCCCAAAGGCATCAGCTCTCAGACGATCATCGTTGAGGACGTGGCCCCGCGATTCACCGCCGAACAAACCAAGGCCGCCAAGAGCAGCGAATACATCGCATCAACCCAGAGCTTGATGGAAACTGTTGGCCTGGGCGGCACACCCAGCGGCTATTCGATTGTGGAACTCAACGTTCCACCAATCGCTATGAATGGACTCTTGGTTGAAGTCGAAAAAAAGCTGAGCAACAGAGAGTCTGACATCTTCATTTATCGAGTGACAAACCCCGGTCCCGACTCAACCGTGGTGAAAGAAGATGAATTCGACGGAGATCTTGTTCAAGCCATTTCCATACATCCCAAGCCCTCACTGAAGATGGGAGAAATGACAAAAGTCATTGTCATTGCGCGAAAAGAAAAAGCGAAGGGGCAATAACATGTTTGAAGAACAAATCCAAAAATGGAAAGAACTCGACCCGAAAATGAAGGCGGTTTTCGGAGCCTTGGTTGTTTTCGGGTCGGTGCTGATCTATTTCCAGAATCAAAAAAACAAAGCGGCAGAGAGCGCTGCTGAAACCAAACGACTGGAAAAAGTTGCAGCCGACGAAGCCAACAAAAAACCCGGCGACGCATTCAAATTCACCGCTCTTCCACAGACGCCAAGAAATCAAGGCCTGGAAGACCTTTCGGCCGAAGTTCAAAGGCTCCGCGACGAAATTGCAGCAAGCAAGCAGCAATCGGCGTTCAAGAACCCCGTGCAGTCGACAGATACCCCCTTCAATGCGCCCCCCGCCATCGATCTGAGCAGCCCACTTCCTGGTGCTGGCAGCCGACAACCAGTCCCCTCATTTGATTTAGCGGCACTGGAACCACCTCAGCGGAAAAGCTCAGGCGCAGCTGTTGCATCGCTGGATGAAGCACCAAAACCAATTCCACCCGCTCCGCAACTCAAAACTTGGGCGGCAGAAAAGCGGGTCGAAGTTGAAAAACCAGCAGATCCCAAATTGGTAATCCCTATCAATTCTGCCCTTGAGGGCGTGATGTTGACCGGCATCAATGCCCGCCCCAGCGGCGCTATTGCAGGTGCCGTAGGAACATCCAGTTCTGCAAACAGTGTTGGCGCTCCTTTCGTCACCAAGATCAAAGGCGACGCAACACTCCCTAACGGCTGGAAATTATCCGATCTGGGCGATTGCCTTTTGGGTGGCTCCGGAATCGCCGTACTGAGTGCAGAGCGGGCATACGCCATAAGCGACACGATCTCCTGCATCGCACCCAATGGCGATGTCTACGAAGCCCCGATCAAAGCATACGGCGTAGATGCCGATGGCATTCAAGGCCTCGCAGGGAAAGTGGTCAGCAAGCAAGGTGCAATCTTGGCCCAAGCGTTTTTAACCGGCATTGCGTCTGGGCTCGGCACGGCGCTCGCTCCCACAGCCGTTCCGGGCTTTAACAACGCCTCACAGGGCGGGGCAACAGCCTATCAAACACCCGAGGCCGCCATGGTGGCAAGAACCGCCGTTGGAACAGGCATTTCCAACGCAGCAGGTCAACTTTCGCGCTTCTATCTTGAATTTGCACGAGAGACATTCCCGGTCATAGAAGTGCTGGCAGGTACGCGCATCACTTGGATTCTCAAAGAGTCCGTTGAGTTCAAACGCACCAAGAAAGGACTCCAAAAATGAAGACCCCAACAAAGAAAATCGGCATTGCGGCCGCAGCGGCAATTTTGTTTTTGCAAGGATGCGCCTCGCAGATGAACCCTGTGGGGGAAGCGAAATTTGATTGCAACCGCAAGCAAGACTCAAAAAGCCCGTTCTGCCGTTCGTTTAAATCCGTTGACGCGTCGACCAGTGGCGATCTTCCCCAAAGCCGGTTTGACAAGGAATTCAACATCGGCGAATTTGACCGCTTGACCGGAATTTCTCCTGACGAGACTCCGGGCGAAAAGGATAGGGCGGGCAAAGCTGTGCCCCCGAAGGTGGTTGTTCTACCCCACCAAGTGAGACTTGAACCCGCGCTAACCGGCGCTCCTGTGCGCGAGGGCCCAGTCGTTCAGAGGGTGTGGGTGAAGCGTTTCGTAGATGGGAGCGATTTGCTCACAGAAAACACTGTGGTCTACAAAGAAATCAAAGGCACGCGCTGGGCTGGCTTTGACGCGCCAGGCAGCTCGCCTTATCAAGATCAAAAGATCTACCCGCGTCGACCAGCCGAACAGCCGCAATCCGCGCCATCTCAGCCCCAACAGCAACCCGGAGCGCCACGCGATCAGCAGCAACCAGCTGCGGCCCCAGCAAATACCGAATTCAATCAGCCCGGCGCAAGCGCCGTGCAGAACGAGTCAGCTTTCGATCCCGCTGTGAGTGGATCTACGTCAATGCCCAAGTAAAGGACCAACACCATGAAAGCAATCACAAACCCCAACCACGCACAACCAGACAACGCATTCCAGATGAGTGTGTCGTTGGTGCTTGCCGTTGTGACCGTCCTCGGCACGGTCGCTGCACTCAACGGAGGGACCACTCTGACAGCGAGCGCGTGGGACAGCATGGTCACATACCTCCAAAACATGCTGAGCAGTACATGGGTGCTGGTTCTCGCGTTCGTTGCTCTCTTGATCACTGTTTGGCAGTTGATGCATGGAGGCGGCTACCGGACAGCGGGGGTCATCTTGGCCATCCTGGCCTTCGCGTTGATCGGCCCAGGCGTCGTCAAGGCCCTTGCAACAGCGACAGGCGAGCCAGCATCTATCACGACACCTCCAGCCGCAATTCACTGGCAGAAGTAAGCCCGAACACGCCCCATAACCAATGGGGCCGTTTTAGAAAAGGATAAACCGTGACCCTCAAAACCCCCAGCGTAAAAACGCAAAAAGCGTCCGACTTGATCAATCTTGACACCTACACGGCGGAAGAGCACCTGATCGTCTCGAAGGCAAAGCAGGACAAAACATACGTCGGGCGCGCTTATTCAATGAGTCCAATTGTTGGAGGCGGGGGAGAGTTCGCAACGGTTATCCAGAACATTTTCAAATCTTGCCCGGACGATTCGGTCATTCAGGTCAGCCTAATCAGCGAACCCGACTACGACGCCCCCGGGATCTACGCCAGTCACAAGTTGCATGGCGGGCAAATGGTCCAGGAGCTTGTTCAAAAGCAAAAGGATGTTCTCATCGCCGCCACAAAAATTGGATGGCAAGCAGATGTTCCACTGCTCAACAAGCGGACCTTGTTGATTTCACTGGCTGTGCCAGCGAAGCTGATCAACGAAGAAGTTATGTCCGAAGCAAGTGCTCTGCAGACTGATTTTTTGAACAACATGCGCGGCTGCGGCTTCAGCGATGCAAAACCCATCTCTGCCGGCCAACTTGTCGGTTATTACCGCCAGTTTGGATCAATCTTCACGCCAGCAAAAGAAGTTCGTCTCGATGAAATGCTTGAGCTGAAATTTCAAGTTTTTGGCCCCGATCAAACCATTGATTTTTCCGACAACAA
>JACCDI010332828.1_pt1 | contig 11387 bp, 16 predicted proteins | sample 7442791 | NCBI WGS metagenome assembly JACCDI01 (sample SAMN15323434, study PRJNA562643) | freshwater metagenome | isolation source: river surface water | place: USA:Blue River Watershed | collected 2017-08-15
AAGATTTCTCCGGCCACCACCTGCTCGGCGTACCGTTTAGCGATCGCCGCGTAGTTCGATGCATCCATCAACCGGCAATGTCCGCCCAGGGATCGAAATCGTCCTCGGCCGACTCAATTGGCAAGGCTACCCTCGAGCGTGACGCTGGTGTGAAGCCCATCTCTGTAGCCGCCTTGGTCATGATCTGGGCCTGCTTGTTGGCGATGGCCAGGTAAGGTGACTGCATCGGCACGCCGGTGTTGGGGGCTTTGACCAACAATCCAGTCTTGGCAATCCCTGCCTGAGCCTTACGGTAGAGGTCCGCGGCGCAAGCCCAGATCTCCAGCACCGACATGTCCAACCGCTTGAGCAGATGGGGCGGCGCGCATTCCAGCGCGTAGCGCCAGGCGGCCTTGGCTCCCTCGGGCATGTAATCCGGCGGATCGACCAGGTCTCCTTGCGGCTTGGGTTCCCGCAGGTTCGTGCGGCACTTCTGGAGCGTTCCTTTGATCTGCTTGACCTTGGTCGGCAGCGGCTTACGACCGGCCATGTATGTCCTCATCCGGGGGGATCCCCCCCTGTTTCAATTTGCACGCGGAAAAATTTGGGCAGGCGCGCGCATCGCCGCCCCCCAACCGTAGAGATTCATCCCCCCCTGGGGGGTACCCGCCGCCCGGCGCTCTCGCGCGCAGTCTTGCGGTTGTGACAGGAGACGCACAGCGCCTGCAGGTTGCTGGCGAGGTAGCGGGCACCACCGTCCTTCACAGGCACCACGTGGTCCACCACCCGCGCCGGGATCAGCCCGCCACGCGCGCTGCACAGCCCACACAAGGGGTGCTCACGCAGGAAGGCTGCACGGACTACACGCCACTGGCGGGATTGGTAGAAGCCCACCTCGGCGTCAAAGCCACGCCTGGCGCGTCCGTAGTCCTGGTGCACGTTGGCGCGGTGTTGGGGGCAAAAGCCCGGGGTCGCCAGCACCGCCCCGCAGCCAGGGTACCGGCACGGCGTGGGGGCACGGCGGGGCATCGTTAGTCCCTAGAAAAAAGATGCGGAACACCCGCAGATTCGACTTGGCTTCCTCGGGGAACAGAGCGTTCATACGAACACCATCAACAACCCAAAGGAAATTGCCATGACCTACCGCAGCACCGAATTCACCGTCGACGAACTGGGCTTCCTCCAGACCGCCCTGAGCAAAGTCCTTGCCGCCGCTGCGCGCGGCGAAATCGACTTGAACCGACTGGCCCGCGAGGAGCTTGCAGCGCGAGGCCTTGACACCAAGGCCGTCTGGGTCGGTTTCGAGCGCGCCAAACAAATCCACAAGGTTTGACAGACACAGTCTGAAAGGAGAACGCACCATGACTACCGCGAAGCAACTCACGCCAGCCCAGCACGCCATCCTGGCCTACGCCCATCAGCACACCGACGGCAAGATCACCTGGTTCCCCGAGAACATCAAAGGCGGCGCCCGCAAGAAGGTGATCGACGGCCTGTTCAATCGAGCCCTGATTACCTACGACGGCACCGACTGGTATGTTGCTGCCGAGGGCTACGAAGCCCTGGGTGTGCCCCGCAAGGCACCGATCACGAGCCAGGCCCTCGAAGAGGTCATTGAAGCCGCGAAGGATGCGAAGCCCCGCACCCGCGACAACAGCAAACAGGCGCAGGTGATTGCAATGCTCAAGCGTCCCGAGGGCGCCACGATCGCAAACATCTGCGAGGTCACGGGCTGGCAGCAGCACACGGTTCGCGGCACCTTCGCCGGCGCCTTCAAGAAAAAACTCGGCCTGGACATCACCTCAACCAAGGAGGCGGGCGGCGAGCGGGTTTACCGGATTGCAGGCTAGGCGACCAGCGCCTCGGCGTCCACGAAGCGCGTGCCATCGGCACGCGTTGCTTCTTTCCCGGTCCAGTCCTGCCACCGCCGAACGATCACATCGACGTACTTGGGATCGAGCTCAATCAGCCTCGCTCTTCGACCGGCTTTCTCACAGGCAATCAGCGTGGAGCCCGAGCCGCCGAACGGATCGAGCACGAGATCTCGGGTCTTACTGCTGTTCCGAATGGCGCGTTCCACCAGTTCCACCGGCTTCATGGTCGGATGCAAATCGTTTTTCTGCGGTTTCTTGACGTTCCAGACATCGCCCTGATCGCGCGCACCGCACCAGTAGTGATCGGTGCCGTCGCGCCACCCGTACAGGATCGGCTCGTACTGCCGCTGGTAATCGGCGCGCCCGAGTGTGAAGGTGTTCTTAGCCCAGATGATGAAGGTGGACCACTTTCCACCGGCGGCCCTGAACGCCGCTTGTAGCGTGTCCAGCTCCGATGAACTCATGGCGATGTACACCGCGCCCTTGGTTCTGGCCAAGATGTTGTCGCATGCGTCGAACAAGAAGCTCCCGAAGCCCTCGCCCAGGTTGTCGTTCATGATCGGGCGATTCTTGCCGCGCATCTTGTCCTTGGCGGTGTTGGCGTAGTTCACGTTGTAGGGCGGATCGGTGAAGGTCATGTCGACCAGTTCTTCGCCCAGCAAGGCTTTGTAATCCTCAGCCTTCGTGGCATCACCGCAGAGCAGCTTGTGCTCGCCAAGCAGCCATACGTCTCCGGCCTTGGAGATCGGGTTCTCGGTGACTTCGGGAACCGCATCGTCGTCGGTGAGGCCAGTACTGTCGGCCTCGTCGCCTGCGATCAGCGCTTCCCACTCCTCTTGCGAGAAGCCGGTAAGGCCCAGATCGAAGCCCGCATCCTTGAGTTCCGCCAGCTCGATGCCGAGAAGTTCATCCTCCCAGGATGCGTTCTCGCCGATCTTGTTATCGGCCAGGATCAACGCACGCCGCTGCGTGTCGGTCAGATGGTCCATGGGCACCACAGGCACCTCGGTCATGCCGAGCTTGCGGGCAGCCAGCAAGCGACCGTGTCCAGCGATGACATTGTTTTCACCGTCCACCAGGATCGGCGCACCCCAACCAAACTCCCGGATGCTGGCGGCGATCTGCGCCACCTGCGCATCCGAATGCTGCTTGGCATTGCGGGCATAGGGGATCAGCACATCAACTGCGCGGTATTCGAGTTTCAGAGGGTTCATTTGAGAGCCAGAAATGCAAAAACCCGCGCCGGCAAAGTCGGTCGCGGGTTTCGGGAGGACGCGTCATGCGGTGCGACTGCACTACTCAAGACGCTGTCCAGAAGATAGCTGAAATACTACGCCATCGAGGCTGTTTTGTTGCAGGCCGTTTTCGGGCTGATCTGGACATTCAAGGCAAGACAAAGACAACCAGCCAACGCATTACCCTAAATTGCTCAGGTTTTTGGATGGCATTGCGCAGCCTGCAGAGCCATTGAGCTGGACCGCGACCAGTTCCAGTGCCCGCTGCCAGCGCCGCCACGCTGTGGTGCGGTCGCAAGCGAAGCGGCGTGTGATCTCGCGCCAGCAATAGTTGTCGGCGCGCATCCACACCAGGTGACGCTGCTCGACCTCCAACCACTGCACCCAGCGCATGACCTCGAGCATTCGTTCAACGGCTTGCGGACTTGGCGGGAACGGGCGGTAGCCTTGATCCTCTAGCCCAAGCATTTCCCAGGGCTGCCGCACGATCTGCGGCCAGGTGTTGAAGTAGCCCTGAACGCGGACGGGTGGCAGGCGACGTGCAGTGACCACGGCTTCGTGAAATCGCGACGCGACGTCCTCGATCGTCCAAGAGATGTCATGTCGTGCCACGTGAACGCCCCCCAGATCCGTAAAGCCGCTCCCCGATACGGCGAATGAATTCACGCTCGATGAAGTCCAGACGCGTGTCCGACTCGCTAACGACCAAGATGTGTTCCTCCCGCCAACCGCGCCGTTTGACGACCTCGACGTCAACGCTTTCCGGCTGCATGCGACCAAGCGGGCAGCGGTAAGGGGGTATTGGAGTTCTCATCTCAGGCCTCCCGCTCATCGTTGGACCGGGACGCCCAATACAGGATTGCCAGCGCATCAGCCTCGTTGTCATCAGTCGGCACATGACCAAGCCTACGCATGGCTGTAATCATGTCGTCCTTGCTCGCGTTGCCCTTTCCGGTGGCGTGCTTTTTGATCGTGCCGACCGGCACACCCTGATACGGGATCTGGTGGTGCTCGCACCAGCTGGTGAGCGTGGCGAGGAACCCGCCGTAGGCGTGCGCAGCATCGGTAGACACATGCCGACGCACCTCCTCGAAATGAAGCGAGTCGATGCCATCGGCATGCGCCTTGAGTTCGGTGAGCCAGCGCTTGAAGCGCAGGAAACGCATACCGCCGCCTTCGAAGCGCTGCGGCCGAAAGCTCTGTGTGCCGCTCGTGATGGCGCCATCGGGCGTACGCAGTGCCCAGCCGGTGGTGGTGCCCAGGTCGAGGGCAAGAATCGTTGAAGTCATGGTCACGGTCCCTTTCTTTGACGGGACTGACGGATCGGACGGGTTCTGTCGAAACTGCCCATGAGGCGCGCGCGTATGCGCGTATGGAGAGTTACGAGGAACTGCGTCAGATCCGTCAGTCCGATGTGTTGACATAGGCTTTCAGTTGTCCGAGTACGGGGTGTAGCTGGGTACCGTCGGGTGCTTGAGACCCAATCCGCGAAACCCTCTCAACCCGGTTGTGTTGCGCCATTTCTCGATCCCGCGGCTGAGCAGGAGATCTGAAAATCGCTTCTGCGAGCCGATGAATTCGCCTGCCGAATCGGCCCACTGCTTCCAGTCGGTAAAGAGCTCGGCAGTGAGGGACTTCGCATTGGGTTCGCTCACGCAGCGCTCCTCCAACCAACGCCCGAGGGCATCCTCGGCCTCGAAGTACTCCTCGGTGGCATCGAGAACCTGCTTGGGTGGATCCAGCCTGCCAATGCGCTGCCACTCTAGGCATCCCTGAACCGCCCATGCGAGGATGCCGTCGCGCTCAGCCAGAAGTTTTTGTTGCAGGTGCTTGTCGCGCTTCTCAGGCGGTACCGTGATCGTGAAAGGAATCAGGTGCAGGCGGCGCTTCATGGCCTCGTCGATATTGCGGATCGCCGGCTTGTGGTTGCCTGCCACGAAGAGCTTGAACTGCGGGAAAAACTCGAAGAAGTCCTGACGCATGAAGCGCGCGGCGATCTTGTCGCCACCGGTCAGGTTCTTGACTTTGGACTCTGCCCAGCGCCGTCCCTGTTCGGTTTCTATGGCTGCCACAAAGCGCGCGCCACGCAACCCGGCCATATCGGTGGGGTGCCGGTCTGTGCGGGTCTCCATGAAGGTGTCCATCGGCGCATTGGTCGCGTAATCACCCAGGATCGTGGCCAAGGTGTTCACGAACACCGACTTGCCGTTGGCACCGGTGCCGTAGAGGAAGAACAAGGCATGCTCGCGGGTCGATCCGGTCAGCGCGTAGCCGACCATGCGCTGCAAGTAGGCCTGCAGTTCCTTGTCGCCGCCCGTCACCTCATCGAGAAATTGCAGCCAGATCGGGCACTCCCCGCCGGGCGTCGCCGTGGTGATCTTGGTCATCCTGTCGGCCCGGTCATGCGCACGCTTTCGGCCTGACCGGAGGTCAGTCACGCCACCCGGCGTATTGAGCAGCCACGGATCGGCGTCCCACTCGTCGGTCGTCGCCGCATGCCTGCGGTCAGCTCGGGCCAGTCGCTCAACGCCGCTTACCGTACTGGCGCTTGCCAGTTTTGCTGCAACCTTAGGATTGGCGGCCTTGAGTGCGGCGTGGCGGCAGACGCTGCGTATCAGATCTGTCGCCGCAAGCGTGTCCTCGGTTCGCCAGCGACAGCCGTCCCAGACCAGCCAGCGACCCCAGGTGGCAACGTAACGCCAGTCCCGGTGAAAGCGTCGCGTGAAGGCCAGGGCGAGCGCATCTTCCGTACCCCAGACCGACTCGTCGGTACTCGCCACAGGTTCATCATCGGCGGTGACGTCGTGCATCTGCAGACGTGGGCCGTGGGCGAGGAAGGCGCCCACGTCGAACCCTTCTTCGATGGCATCCGCCGCATCCCATCCCTCCGCAGCCTCCTCCGGCGGATAGAGGATGTGGCAGGTCCGCGCACCGGCAGACAAGATGGCCTGAGCCGCATGCGCTGCGTACTCCCAGCCCGGTTTATCGCGGTCAGGCCAAATGAGGACGGCCTTACCCGCAAGCGGCGACCAGTCGGTCTTTTCGACCGGAGCATTGGCGCCGTGCATCGCGGTAGAGGCGACGATGCCGGCGTCGATGAGCGCCTGCGCACACTTTTCACCCTCGACCAATACCACCTGGCTGGCGCCCACCAGTCCAGGCTGGTTGTAAAGCGGTCGCGGGTCAGGCGGGGCCATCTTGCGACGCTTCGCATCCCAAGGCCGGAACTCCTTTTTCCGCCCCTGGGGGTCGTAGCGATACACAACAGCAATCAGACCGCCAGCCGCATCCAGGTAATCCCACTTGGCAGTCGCAGGCCCAAGATCGTCGACCGGCGCTTCCTTCCGAGTCTTGCGTGTGGGCGTTGGCGGTGTACGTCCAAGCAGGTCAGCAGCCGCATCCAGTACCCGTGGGAAGTCTGCGTGGACGTCCATGCCGCCGTGAGCTGCGATCAGGTCAAAGATGTCGCCGCCGTCTCCGGTAGCGCGATCGGTCCAGAGGCCCGTTTTCTCGCCTTCAAGAACAACCTCCAGGCTGTCACCGGGACTACCGAGCACATCGCCGATAAGGAACTTGCCGCGCCGCTTCTTGCCGGCGGGGAACATCGAAAACAGGACCGACTCCAGCCGTGAAATCAGGTCAGACCGAATCTGGTCTCGCTGAGCCTGTCGATCGACGTCTGACGATATAGGGGTGTCATTGAAGTCAATCATGCTGACTCCCCAGCATCAGATTCGCTCCGATGCAGAACGGCAGAGCTTTGCGTCGCCCACACCGACAGTTCTGACAGCCGATACCGGACCAGCCCTCCCATCAGGTAATGGGGGATCCGGTACTTTGTTCGCATGGCGTGGTCGGCGAACCAGTAGTACGGAAGGCGTAAAGCGGCAGCCGCCTGCTTGGCATCAATCATTGGCTCCACTTGTTCAATGGGCGCTTTCTTGCTGTTCATCGTTCGTTCCTCCAGCACCGGTCCTGCCACGAGCACATCCGGCATTCGAAATGGGTCGGGTCGTGATAGGCACGGGCCAGCAGTTCCCCGGCATCGGTAGCCGAGATCACCTTGATCGCCCGGTCCGACATGCGCTGGGCAAGTGCAGCATCGAACGGCACGAGCTCCGTGTAGATCTCCATCGTGTCGGCGTTGATCGCCGTGAAGATCGCCGGATGTTTGTGCAGCTGCAGGTAAGCCTGGTAGAGCACTACCTGCGCGTGGTAGACCGGTTTGGAGACCGCGAGCTTGTTCTTCTCCAGGTCCCGCCATGACTTGGAGCCGAGGCACTTGCACTCCCAGAGCGCGGGATACGCAAAGCCATCCGGCCCGCCGACGATCACACCGTCGATATGGCCCTGAAGCCTTCCATCGATCGCCGAGAAGCCGAACTGCTCTCCGTTGGCTTTGCGCGTGCGCAGGTCGAACCCGCCAGCCCGCAGCCACGCGACCATGCAGTCTTCCATCACGTGGCCACGCTCGAAGATCCGCAGGATCCGGCCGTCGGTCTCGCGACCTGGGCCGACCGGCGCCCTGGCGAACTCGTATTGCAGTGCGCGCTCGCAGGACACCCCAAGCCGGGAGGCGCCGAGGTATTCCCGGGGTGATTGCGACGATCGCATCCGTTGCAGGCCGGCATCGACCAACGAGGTGACCTGGCCCGGAATGCTTGTCGAGGAGTTGAAGTCGATCATCGCTTCGCCTCCTTGCCTTCTTCCCATGGCAGGTCGTCCTCCAGATCGGCGAACGGGTTGGCCATGGGATCCGCCGTTGGCGCCATACCGCGCACCGGCGGAAACTTGGTCGTCTCGTGGTGCTCGACCATCGCCTCGGTGTAGCAGGTGACGATGGCGTCGACCACCTGCAGCGCCTCGGCTTCGGAGTAGTGCCCCAGGGGCTTATCGAACCCGATTTCACTGGCCGCCTCGCCAAAGGACTTGAGGCACTTCCTCATGGCGCCCAGTTCGATGTCAGACGGATCGATCATGGCAACCTCCGTCTTGTCCTTGACGCCGTCCAGGACCCGCGTCCAGTTGCCGTAGAGCGCGTGGAACGCGTCCTGGCACCGGCGCGAGCAGAACACCCAGTCGATGGGGTAGCGCCGCGGGTGGCCGATGCCATGACGGTTGTCCGTATGGCCGTACCCGCGCGCCTGTCGTGTGCAGACCCAGCATTTCACGCATCCCCCTCACTGAGCCCACGCCGGCTTGCCGGGCGCTGTGGGGCGCTGTGCGGGCGCCGCAGCGGGAGGCGCGGCCATGGGGGCCTGGGAGGCGAACGACGCAGCCGTGGGCCGCGCAGGCGCGCCAGTGGCGCCGGCTCCGCCGGTGCCCCGCGCATAGTCGGGATGGTCCGGCTCGACTGCGAGCTTCACCACGTTTTTCAGCTCGCCGCGGCCGTCCTTCTCGACATCAATGCGTGCGACAAACTCGAGGCCGTCCAACTCATGGAAGCCCGCAATCCGGCGGGCGGCAGCGGCCTGCGGCGAATTGTCCTGCGGCCGGATGTTGCGAGCGCTGTTGAGCGCGGCGCGCACGAAAGTGCGGCCCATATTTCCCCAGTTCGGACCCTTGGGGCTTTGCAAGCCAATGTTTGACCACATCTTGCGACGGGCGAACTCGCCCTCGAGGATCACGAACTCGCAGGACAGGTAGACCGAGCCGGTCTCGAAGCTCTGGGTGGCGTAGCCACCGCTCCAGCCCTGCGCCGGGTCGTCGAAGCCACCGGGTTTGATGGTCATACGGACACGGGCGACCGTGCCCTTGGGGATCAGGTCGAAGGATTGCTGCTGTTCGGCATCGTTGAAATCGTTCCAGGCGGACATGGGGTTACTCCTTGTTTGGTTGGGTGTGGGTGGCGGCAGCGCACTTCTCGATGAGCGCGCGCAGATCGGGCGGCTCCAGCAGATCGAGCTGGCCGGAGCGGTCCTTGGCCGGGAAGCCATAGGGATTCATGGTTTGAGTGACGAAGGCGCGGTAGGACGAGCCGTCCTCGGCCTTGATCTCGGCGAGCGTCACGACCTCATCGACGATGCCGGGCAACTCAGCCGCGGTCTTGGCACCTTCGATCTGCGGCACGAACACCTTGCGGTTGAAGTCGTCCATGCGCTCGTCGAGAATCGAGACGAATACGACGTGCTTGCCGCGGGCGTGCTGCAGGTGCATGAGGGCGCCCAGCATCTCGGTGCCGAGCAGGCCGTAGGCGCCGCGCGTATCGGGTTTACCGGTACGCTCGGACATCGCCTGCGGTTGGGCCTTGGACCAGATCAGCGCCAGTCGAGCAAGAACCGTGATGCTGTCGACGAAGTAGGTGTCGTACTTGGCCAGCTGAGCCGGATCGCCATAGCGCTCGCAGACATGCTGGTAGTGCGCCTCCGAATACGGTGACTCGGGCGGCAGCGCCAGATTGGGCCCGGCCAGAAACACGACGAGATCGCGGAACTCAGGCCAGGTGGCCGGGCGGACGCAGTCGCCGCGCCAGTCCTTGACCGCAAGATCACCTGCTTCGAGATCGACAAAGAGCGTGGTCGCCTCAGACAGGGTCTTGAGCTGGGTGGTCTTACCGATGCCGCTTTTGCCGAGCAGCACCAGCTTGACGCCCTTCTTCTCGCGCAGTCGCTGGTCGGCAGTAATGATCGGAAGTGCCATCACGCCACCTCCTTGAGTTGCTCGACGACCGCGGGATTCCAGAGAATCTGGTAGCCGCTGTGGCCGTTTCGTGAAAACGGCATGGCATCGGCCCACGCCTTGCCGGCGTCGGTGAGTTCCCATTCGTCGCGCTCGTTACGGAACTGAAATCCGAGGGTTGCAAGGCGCTGGTTGGTGGCTTTGGCAGAAGATCCGGCCAGCTTCCCCAACTGCGTCGCGTTGTGCGAGCAGGTCGGCTCATTGGCGGCTGGCAGCGCGCGGCGTAGGGTCTCGATGACCAGCCCGGTGTTTTCCTGGATGCAGGTGAGCGTGGCCGCCATGGCGATGCCGACTTTCACGCCCGGCACCTTGGCAACGGCGTCACCGATCAACAGGAGGGAGGAGACCCGATCCTGAGTCGGAGCCGGCAGGGCTGCCACCGGGGTCGCTGAGTAGACGCCCGTCTTGCGGAGCGCGGGCAGGACCTCGCTGGTGACCCAGCGCTTGAATCGCTTTGCGGCGTCCTTGGTACTGCCGAGGATCAGCGCGTACAAGCCGGACTCGTTGACATGGTTGGATCGCTGGGTCCGGCCGAGGCTGTCGATGGCGTCCAGTTTTTGGACGTCATCGCTATCCACATGGGTGTCGATAGCCTGCCTGGCGTTGCCAAGTTCGAGCGCAGCGCAAACGTCGCCGGCGTTGAACCACGGCTGGCCGACCTCATCGACCTGCACACGCAGGGCGTGGGATTCGAATTGGAAGGGAATGAGGGTGCTCATGATCATTCCTTCCACGCGATATCAGTCATCCGCTCCGCACCGAGCGCGCCGGACTTGCGGGCGTTCTGGTACAGATCCTCGATCGCCGAGCGACGACGGCTGACGATGGATTGCTCCTCGGATGCCAGTTGGAGGGCAAACGCCAACTCATCGACAGTTGCGCTCTCAGTAGGGACGGAGACTTCCTCGCCTGCGCGGTTGCGATAGCGGACTTCGTTTGGAAGGTGATCCGCGTAAAAAGAGCCGACGCGTTTGCGCAGGACAAGCTTGTTCAGAAATTTCATGATTCAGTCCTCGGATTCGGCGGTCAGGTCATAGGAGGCCTTGCCGGGTTTGACGGTGCGGGCGGCTGCGAATTGCTCGCGCAGCGCCGTGGGCCAGTTGGTGAAGCGGGACTCCGGGACGCTGAACTCGACGTCCAGGTAGTCCTCGACGCGATCGCCGCTGGCGGCAATGCGCTTGGCCATCTCGGCCAGTTGGGTCTGATCCCAGGAGATGCGCTTTGGCATGTCGACCGTGACGCGGATCGGGCCGTCCTGGAAACGGACGGTGCCGAAGTCCTTGCCAGCCTCAGAGCGCGCTGTCCGCTCCTGCTCGGCGTACCGGCGCTTCATTGCGTTGTGGGTTTTGGCTTGCACCTTTTTTACCCACTCGACCAGTTGTGCGAGGTTGAAATGAATTTCTCGCAGCTGTTCAGCGGGCAAGGCTGCAAGGTCGGCTTCCGTCATTGCGGTGAGCCGGTCGGGGAAAATGGTGATGTCGGTCATGACCATTTCCCTCACTGGTACGCACGAGCAAAGCTCGAGTAGCGCGAGACGCGGCGCTCAAAGGCTTCGATTTCGTGCAGGAGGTAGGTGACCCGGCGACCGAGCTTGCAGTAGATCGGACCGAGCTGCTCTTGA
>JACCDI011191973.1_pt1 | contig 11385 bp, 6 predicted proteins | sample 7442791 | NCBI WGS metagenome assembly JACCDI01 (sample SAMN15323434, study PRJNA562643) | freshwater metagenome | isolation source: river surface water | place: USA:Blue River Watershed | collected 2017-08-15
AGTCACTACCTAGTACTGTTGGATCCAACTACCTAGATAGAATGCATACCATACCTTGTTTTCATCGTATAATTAGAGAGTAATATCGCTATTATTTTTCATTTTTTTGTCATCATTATCGTAGGGTTCTCTAGCGAAGAAGACTCGAGTTTGTGGGCACATAAAAAGCAAGACAGTGTCATTCTCGGTGTGACACGATTCAAGATCGATTGCTCATTTTTTACATCATTTTTTCCTCCAACAAAACTGACCATATCATCTTTGACAGCCGAGCAATCCTCCAAACCCTACATTCAGCATTTTTTTTAAGGAACAGCCTCACACAGCACTATTACTACGATAGTCACATAATCAAAATGCAGTACCGTGTCGTATGGATTATGGATATCATATATCATCATCTCAAAGCCGTGTAATAGTCTCGATAGCGTCTCCCAGTATCGTGTCTCGCGATCCTACCAGTTATTTTTTATAGCAAACCAAAGAGAAGTTCATAACTGAAAATTTTCCGATTCAGGAAAAAATATAAGTGAATCGTTTGATGAAATAACCTAAACCTCAAAATCATGATGAATTTGAAGTCAGCAAATGTGAACTTCAACGAGAAGGGCAAACACGACGACTCTACTGCCTCCTCGGCGGATTACATCACCGATATCAACAATGCTGTCGATATAATCCTGTCATCTCCTAATTTATGCGCTGAATTTCGATCATTGCTGGCAAGTCGAAACATCCAAACGAGTGCCGGTGTTCAGCAGATGATGCAGAAGTTTGCCGAGGAAAAAATTCTTCATCTCAAAGACAATTCGGTTGAAAATGAAATTCTGGGAGGAGGTGATAAAATCGACGAAAGTAAATTTTCGGACTCTGTCCGTAAATTTATTCAGAGAAGGTCGACAGAAATGAAGCCCCCGAGAAGATCGTCTTCCGAGTTGGCACCATCGCATAATGGGTGGAGTGTCAAGCGTCAAAATCATATTTACAACAAATCTGGGCTTCGACCAAACAAGACACCGCGTCAGATGATGCCATTGATGAATTCTCCTAAATCAAAGTCGACTACCGACGACTGGATCTTGCGCAATGGAGCCTTGATTCCAACGCGAAAGCAGTCAAAACAGGTAATTCAGAGATCGCGACCAAGTTTTGCAAATGGCCAGCCCAAAAGGGATAAGATGTTGTCCGCTTCGACGCCTGCAAATCTACTAGAGAGAAGCTACAACGATTCTTTTGCTTGCATTTTGGAAACATTAAATAATTCCATGCCTAAACTAGGGTCGACAAAACCAACCGAATTCTCGCTATCTTCGCTGAATCAGCATCACGAAGAAAGTCTACCGGGAAGAAGATGCTCCCACATGAGCACAGGAAGTATGGAACATTTAAGCGATTTCCTTGACATATCACATAAAGCTCATGTTGCATCAGCTCCTTGTCACGACTCATTCTCCTCCATGCTATCCGATGCCACTGCTGTCAATAATATACGCAATAGAAAAATTCAAGGGAGGGTAAAATCTCAAGCTATCGACAAAATAATTGGAGAGCCAGTGAAAATTGAAAAGATCCGAGCCATACCTACTAATCCAGCATTCAGAAAATGGCGCCGTAGAGAGTCGTCCTTAGTCGATAACCATAATTTCCATTTCGCCGGCAAAAATGTAGCGAGCATTCATATGCCCTGCGTTGTTGACGCAAGTTCAAAGGATGGTCTCCTAAGAACATGGTTGAATCACGAACCGAAAGTTTTCTTGCCTTCCTCCGAGGCTAGCAGCCAGCCACAATGCGCTTTTCCCGAAGACAAACATGGCGAATCACAAAAATCGATTGAGAATTCACATAAAACCGTCATACACTCGTTTCTCGGCCGTTCGATGAAGCTTTTCGGTATTAGTAACTACAGCTTGGCCACTACCGTGCGTTCTCCGAGCGATGTCGACGATTTGAGAAACGATGATCAAGATACCCTGGTCTCGTCTCTTCGAGATCTATCGAATGCATCATTAGTTCAACAAGTTGATTCTATAATTTCCGAGGCACAATGTCCATCTTTGACAAATAATAATCTCCTGCTAGATTGGGGTGATTTTGAAGACGACGTGTCAGATTCTTCTCAAGACGAAAATTCTGTCACTTCCTTATCTTTGGAGGATTTGGAAGTGCGTTGAATAAAAATCATTGAATAAAAATGTCATAACAATGTAGAACTTATGAATCGCGCGTCATGCATACGCGGCTACTTTTAACATAACAGCGCATGGTTGTTGGCTCTGACACGTACAGAGAAGGACATATTGCTGCTTCTCTGAATAGGAGGTTGAAGATGAATTTTTGTGATCAATTTCAACACAATTAAACAAACAAAATAAAGTAAAACAAGCAGAGATTGTTCAAAAGAATCCTGAGATTACTTTTTACTTTCTCGTAGCCAAACAGCCTCATCGCAGCAATGATTGAAGTCCATTAGTTTTTCAGTGCCATATTTATGTCCACCAATTGGTAGAAGAAGGAAGTAGCATGTTTTCCCAAGGGACATGTGTATCACACTTAATCATAAAACTTTTATTCGTAAATCTATGCCAAAGGTGATGATCAAGCCAAGAACGTCACTTATGTTTTCCTTTGTCAAAGTAATTTCTTATGTGATATAGATGTCAAACAAGTTCAAAATGAGATGATTTACTGAATTGAGTATTCATTTCCAAGGAATTAAAAATTTCAACTAGATTAAGTTACTTGATTGAGCAAGAACTGATTAGTGCTATTTTCTAATAAATCACAAGATTGGAAAAGTCATCAGAAACTCTACAATAAACATTCTTTGATACAAAGTGAATGTTACATATACTAAACTTCCATAATTTTACAAAACACCTGTTAGAAATATTGAACTACTTGTAATATCAAGATTGTTATGTATGAGCACAACAAAATTCAAAACTTTATATTCACCAATCATTTTTCTTTTTTCATCACCAAAGCAAATCACTCAAAAATATCAATTGATTCATAAATTTTCATTTTATAACTGCAGTCAGTGATGTTTGGTATCACCTATTTGTTTTGGTTTTCTGTGTTAAGACATAATGTTGTATGCCATTTGTTGTTTACTTTCTTATAATGTGGGGTTTGCTTTAATACTTGTATTGATTTTATCAAAAATAAAATAAACAAAACATTTTTTGCAAAAAAATATTTCCTTTATTATTATTGACTTCTTGATTGCATGTGCCATCTTAAATGCTATATGATGAAATATATGCAACATTATTATTATTGAATTTAACCACTCATGATTGGCATCATTCTAATACAAATCATGTGGCATTCAATCCAAATTTGGTCAGCATCTTAATGTCATGCCACCATTACCAATTTTATTAACTAAGTGAAGGATATAATTCTTTTTCAAAAGTTGGATTCATTCTTATCAAAAGCAGAGTTGAATTAAAAGTGGTATTATTGTGTGTATGCAGTCAGAAAGTGATATTAGTAAAGTAATGACATGATCTAAGTGAATTCTGTGAGTTGAAACATGTTCAAAGTAGAACTTTGTTGATGTCAAAACATATTGCACCATTCACACAAAAATTTAAATCACAATAATGTACTTAGAAGATCAAGAATAAATTCTGGTAAGAAAATTTTTGGTTCTGAAAAAAATTATTTGATTCTAGATGTACATGCAAGAAAAGGAATCATTCTAATCTTGGTTGCATTAATGATTTCCAATACTACTCTTTCTTGTACCATATGTAAAGATACCAACTACACCCCTCTCAAAAATTGATGCAGCAGAGAATTGTCATCACATCAATTTATTTCTTAGAATGTCAAATCCTGGTTTAGGTAGTCCCATTGTAAATAAATCAACAAGTTACTCAGTAATATTAAGCAAATTAATGTTATGCTTTACAATCTGTTCTCAAAATTAAATGCTCCTAGGGTGGTGGTTCTTCAAGATGTGAATTAAAATGGCAAATTTTTGGCCAGAACAAGAGCTCAGGCATTATCTCAATGGATAGAAACTGGAATGGTGCTATTACCTACAATCCTTGATATTGAATCAACCAATAAAGTGTAACAGCTTGCAACATCTATGATCTAGAGCAATAATTTAAACATTATATCAAAAGGGTCTCAAATTTCAACTTACATTGTCAAATGATGAGACAAAAAGGATCCAAAATCATAAAACCAACCCTGCTTGTAAGACAAAAAGGATCAAAAACAACATTATGAACATACATCTGAGTAAAATCAACATCCAGAAAACTATGAATCTTTAGATGTTTCTCAGAAGTTTTCATTACCAATCCTTTATGTAGCTTTTAGACATCATCCAATCTGCTTGAGGATGTGTTTGCGCAGAAAGTTTAGGCAATACATACACTTTGGCACAGTTTACAGCATAGGTAATGCTAGGATGAATATAAGTATGTACAGCAAGATATGACACCATTTCAACTACTTTGTTGTGGTTGAAATCAACAGCTAAGACTCTTCATTTACATATTTGGCAAGAGGCTTCCCTTCTTTGGGTGTGTCTTTTGTTTTATGTTGATAAACCTAGTACTATGATCATTTGCAATATGAACTATAAAAAATCCATCAGCAGAATCCCATTGGTCAAAATTGATACATTCATCATGCAACTGGGCAGATCAATTAAGAATATCCTTATCATTCTTGCTTGGAAGATTGGATTGCCAATACAGCAGAAAGCCATATCATTCTTGCCAATCAAGCAGCTGGGATAAAAAGGGGCTTGAGATAGGCAACAGCGTCCTTGCTTCTAAGTGAGATATATCATATTAGGTATTTCATCATAATTCTCTCATTTCTCATCTCCTCTAAGTGTAGCAAAAAGTACAGTAGTGACATCAGCTTGCTTTGACTTAAGATTTGTGATCTAGTAGGGAAAAAAGGATGATCATCGTCAAACAGTGATCCATCAGACAAGAGGAGAGATGGACTCAAAGAAATAAATTCCTTTCAACTGCTGATCCTCATAAGCATGTAAGTGGGCTTTAAATTTCTTCAGCTCCATTATTATATTAATCACATTTGAACACCCAAGTTATAGAAATTACATTCAAGTTGTCTTCATGATTGACTACATCTCAGAAACTTATTCCTTCTGAAGTACTGATATTTTTCAGTTGCTTTCCAATATTCATCTGTAAATGGTTCTTTTATGGCCTCTTGACAGCTAGGATAAATTTTTAATTTCTTTGGACTATGCTACAAAAGGATTTGACTTTTGTTGCAATAAAATGACAGTCATTAGCAGCAAAGGTAATGATTTTTGAGATAGGTCTTGTAATGGTATCTTCAATGGTAGGGGATGCAAAAAGTATGATTATTAACATTTCATTTAGAATCACCAATCTCATTCCAGAGGTGATAGCAAAGATTGCTCTTGCAGGAAAGTCTGGCGATGTAAAATGGGACTTGATTATGTCCAAGGGTAAAGGTGGCCTTACAAATCTTCTCAAATAGCCAGGTTAGAGTTTCCGGATTCAGTGTAGTTGTTCAGGATCAAATTTCAATGGGGTTGTAAGAATCAGCATCTGATCCAATATTGGAGGCCTTGAAATGATCATCCAAATCTATAAAATGTATGTTGGTGGGTGATCTCTCTGAAGCATTGATAGGTATGATGAACAAAATATTGTTGGCAGAACGGGTAGAACAATGTCCTCTTTCTGAACAAAGCATGGAAATGGATAATCTGGAGTTTTGCTATTGGCACCAACTGATCAATAAACTTTTAAAATGCATCAGGAGAATTACCAGTAGCTTTATAAATTTGTTTGACTAATCACAATCTTTAACAGACCAATGATATTCAATATTCTTTTTGCTCATGCTCATCAAGCCAAATATCATCAAAAGAGGCAGACAATGAGCAAGGGGATCATTAGAGGTGAATTCATTGTTGTAGAAATACATACATATTGACCATTCAAAGAGATAATTGCATATATTATATCAAGTAAGGTGTCATTTCCAGTGCTAAAATCAGTTCCAAAAATATTCATTGGACAACAGGTGATTCTCACTTGATACATTATCTTTTAATAAGTGATGGATGTTGGCCACATTTTTTATGTACATTTGCATCACTGAATTCCAAAAGTTGTCCCAAATATAATCAATAGTACCTCTTAGGAATCTTTTGCCCATTTTGGCACTTTGGATCAAGGACATAGACCAGGCTGCACTAGATAAGATTACAAAAGAGGTTGAGATGATTAGGCTAAGTGTTGGTAAGTAATTCCATAGGCATAAGATCAGAGAGTTAATTGCTGTAGATGAAATAAGCAGAACGTGTCATTTTTTCCAGATCATGTAAAACTTTTCAAGCAACATTGCAGTCTTGGATATCTGTCATTGTTGATGGTTACTTTGAATATTCAATAATCACACTTTGATTGGGTAATACCTATCAATGAAAATTAAAACAGCATCAATATGATTTTAAAATATAAAAAGGATTAATTTAAATTAGGCAACACAATAACACACAATAACCAGCAGATAATGTCAAAAGTTTAACAAAACACCACAAGCTGTATATTATATAATATATGCCTCTATTGGAGTAGTTTTATGGTTTTAGGCATTTATATTTTGGTTCAACGTTGAATGAATAATTCAAGATCCAAGAAAGCTCTGGATATTGTGGGTCTGATATTCCTTTTATTCAAACAATGATCATTCAAGATGCACATTGGTTTCAATAATATTTATGAATTTTCACATCATTCAAAACAAAAGAATTAAGTAGCAATGGGGTACAGTCAATCATTGAAAATTGAAACAATTGCCATAGTGGATTGCTGGGAAAAGGATAAATACGAGGTCAGACAATTTCATTTATACAATTTATGCTGCATAAAACTATCAAACTTATTTCATCCCTAAACATGCTATTTATTCTTTGCATGTTCTGAAATATTAATTCCTTTGAAGATAATGTGAAAGGATAAAAAATGTGAAAAACCATTGAATCTAACATCATTCATGATGACCTGTTCCTTGAATACAGATTTAGGATTATCTGCACACAAAACATTGTTACCACTGTCTCCCTTGTAAAGATCCCTTCAAAATAATACCAAACAAAATTTGGATCAGCAATCAGATTCTTTTCAGATTGTTACCTCATCAGCTGATTTCCCATATCCCTAGTAGATCTTTTCATTGGACCAGTTTCTAATTGAAGCATGAAAGCTTTAACTTTGCCAGGTTTACAGCATATAGAGACACAAAGATGTGATTTTTGCCTTTCAAATAATTGTATTTCTTAGCACCAAAAAGGGTTCTAAGTAGAGTTGGTATATTTTTCTCTATCATTTGTAACTTCTTGCCAATACCAGTACTAAACTAGTCATACCCCCACTAATATCATTCTAAGACCAATGACATGATTCCCCATTGCCCACATAACAACAATGTAATAAATCTAACAAATAACTATTTCAGTCATAAATTTAACTAGTATCAGTTTTATGAAATGTATATTATTTGTTATTCTATTACATTCTTTAATTAGTATAATATAGAAATCCATTGATAATTCCAAATCTGACTAGGACATAGGTTCTTATAATTGATCAGTTTGTAAGTCCAGTTCAGATGGTGTTTCTGACTATACAAGCCAACAGCCTAAAATAGAGTAGTTTTGATAAGGATATTGAAACAAAGGTTCAACAGTTTTGACCTTTTTGTACAATTGTGAGAGTCATCTTGAGTTGGATGATGTTGAAGAAATGAACAAAATCTAGGAGATACAGATTTTTCAGCAGTGGACATTTTTACAATAAATGTCATCAAGATTATTTTGAAAACAAATTGCATTTGCCATGAGAACCCTTGACCACTCTGGATGACTCCCAATAATTCAACCATAGTTTTTCTAGATTCCAGACAATAGACAGTCCAACACCACTCTTTGGCACCTTGATAACATATCCTACCATCTCAAACAAATAAGCTTCATTATGCACCTTTGATATAGAATACAACAATAATTGCTTTGACAATGTCAATATAGTGACCAAAGAATAACTTTAAAAATCAAACCTGGTGTAGATTTGTCAAAAAATCATTGATACCAGGAATCATGCTCTTTTGAATAAAAAATGATCTCCATTCAATGCTTACATCACATCTATAAGAGAAATGATATACTAAGTCTGCTTTTCTTTTGCAGCTGAGGATATGTGTTTTTTCACATGTCATATCCTGAATCTCAACAAATTTATTCTTATTAAATGGAATAGCAAGGGATGCAATATGTAAGGCTTAAAACAGGGACAGTGGGATACACTCAATTTTTCGAAATCTAAACAATGGGTTGCTGGGAAAAGGAGAACATAGTGTAAAAGTGTTCTGTTTTTGCATCATATAATCTGCAATTTCAATTCATTTGACAATCATTGCAATAAAAAATATCACCTAAGACGCTGCTAAAAAGGTCATTCTGATAACCTTTTCAGAATGATTTGCTACTGTAGTGAATAGTAAAGAGACATGATTAAAAACAAAAATCATTTCCATACCATTTTGAAATGAGTTTTGTCCTAATGGATTAGAAATGCAGAGTAGATGATTTGATTTCATTCTTGTGGCCATCTTGTGAGATAATCTCTCAAATCTCTAGGTTATTGATTCATGACAATTTAATCCCTTGTTCAAATTGCAGTGTTTCCTACATACCTTCGTCAAGTGAATAACATGATGAAATAAAAAGAAAGAAATGGGTCTTGTTTTGCCTTCCAATTATATTCTTTCCTGTAGACACAAGAATCATAGTGCTCATCACATATTAAGAGGGAAATGATCAGAACTAACTCTTTGATCACTCTTGTCACAAAATTGTTTATTTTCCATTCTATATAAAAACAATGTCAACAGTGTGGACTATGAACTTCCTTAAAATGTAATGGATAGTACCAGAAACTTTTCTACAAATTATTGATTAGATTTATGAAAGATGTGTGTGTTTTACCAAAAAATAACCAGGATAAATATGTTAGCAGTGAAAGGGATACCAATAACTGTAAAAAAATAGATAAGTTTAATGGGGATCTTGAGATTTCGCTCTTTAATCATACCAAAAATTAATTGTTAGTAACAAGCCAAAGTCTTCATATGCATGTTGGGCCACTTGTTCACTGTGATTATGAAAGTTGCTGCTTATGCCTGAAAAAGGCAAATCTAGTATTCACTGCAATCATTCCTCTACTGTTGTTATCACAGAGCATAGTCATAATAAATGATCTCAGAATTCAAATGCACTGTATGAAAATGAAGATTCAAAAAGCTAAGTTGTTTAATACATTGAATCTTGAATAGTGATACATACAGGTAAATGGGGAGGGTATATTAAATGAGAGTACATACAAGATTGGCCAACACTTCCAGTTTTGTTGTTCATTTTGTTTAGATCCTGTCAGTCACAAATATTGAAGTGAAGGAAAAAATGTGTATTCATACATTATATCATTGGAAGATGAGCTCAAGCTTGTAAGAAATTTGTGTTTGGGGTGGTTTTTGTTTCCTGCATAAGAAATGTCTTGATCCCTTGAAAGTTTTTGGACATTCTTTGATCATTCAAAGCGTTCAAACACATGTAATTTTTGCTGAATGATTAGATTCACAATTGATAAGCCCATTTCTTTTGTGCCAATATCCATCAAAATCCCATACAAATGCATGCCAACCATATTGTCCTAATACAAAATCAGTTTTGAAACATGAAAAAAGACTCATTAAAGAAAATTTTATTGCAGTTTTTGCCTTGTTGTACAAACATCACCTTGAAACCCTGCTTAAACAATCTTTCAGGGCATTTTAATTTGGTGACTAAGTTCACTGAAAAAAAGCATTAGACTTATTATCACATGCATTTCATGGTAAGGCAAAATCAGAAAGCAAAACAAATTCTTTTAACGAAAACGATATTGTTGATACCTTAGTGTCCATAAGTATAAGTCTATTAATTTTACATGGTGAGATGTTAATTGTCACTATTTCAATAAGTCATGATAAATGGGCTACATTGGTCAAATTTTCATCGTTGTTGGTTGTGGATAGAATACCTCAACACCAACCATATTTTCTTGTTGCATCTTCTAGTCAATACTAAAAAATTCAATCAGAAATCATTTAGTGTTTGTAACTGTTGAAAGTAGAGAAATGCAAATTGAATATTATTACCTCCAAAAACACCCTTTAAAACTGTATCAAAAAGTCTCTTCCCCATAATCCACAATTCCTCACTTACTATTGCAAGAGAAGATATTTTGGAACGAAATTACAAAATGAAATTAAACAGGAAAAAACTTCTAAGCAAGCTCAACAATAAAAGTTTATCAATGATGTTTGCAACGATATTGTTGGTTGTAGATTGCCTTATTACCGGATAGAACAACATAACATAGCCTTTGGCAGCACACAAAATGTAGGCAACTTATTAAGACAATACTAGGAGTCTCTCAGCATAGATTTGATTCATGTGTGGCTATATTCCAAGATTAAAATTAAGGTATTTGTCATATTGGTGACATGTGGAGACTGGTATTTTAGGCTACAATGCCCACACACAAAGTGTAACTCCCACTGTATTTGCCAGATTATGTTACACTTTCCATGAAGTTACACTTCACAAAAATGAAGATCCATGTGTCACAAGTCATGTGTGCCATGTTATGTGTCACATGTCATGAGTCATATATCACCAGCTACATGTCACAAGTAAGCTGTACATTGTTTGTCACACATATTTTTGTCATGAGTCAATTTTCTTTGTTTAATTTAGATGGAATATAACTTCATAAAAAATTTAATTCATCAGAAGAAAAATGGTCAACTTTTGTACTTTTGTGTATAATGGACAATGGCCAGCTGATGGTTGGCAAGTGCTTGTTGGCATTCAGTAATGAATGGTAAGTAAACAGCCTTGATCCTAAAAAATCATCAATAAATATCTGGTATGACATGATTATGACTGAAACCAGTGTACCAGCCAAACCATGCTACAATTTCAGTGAAGTTAAACCTTGTACATGTTACACTTGGTATATGGGTACTGTATTCCAAATTCAAATTTTATCAACATGATATTGTCAGTCAATGTCAATACAATTTTTGAGCATTGTAGATGTGAATGAGTGAAAATCTTTGAATCATATCACTCAACTTAAAATAGGACATCATCATTATTGATGCAATCACAAAGATTTCATGTCATTATATCAACCACATCCAAATATCATCCATCTTCTTGACATGAAATTGTATCCCAAACATCATCCAAATATCATCTAAATATCATCAACCAAATTCCAAATATATTCATTCCAAATAACC
>JACCDI010102451.1_pt1 | contig 11383 bp, 10 predicted proteins | sample 7442791 | NCBI WGS metagenome assembly JACCDI01 (sample SAMN15323434, study PRJNA562643) | freshwater metagenome | isolation source: river surface water | place: USA:Blue River Watershed | collected 2017-08-15
AGTTTGATAAGGGAAGTTACTTCAACAAGTACGGCGGATAGGGACAAGTTCAAAGCAATGCAGATTGAGTTGAGAAGTTCAGAGGATGCTTCTTTTTGACCACGTTCAACTTCAGAGAGATAACCCAATGAAACGCGCGCTTCCTTGGCAACATCGCGGAGGGTGCGGCTTTGGGAGATGCGAGCTTGGCGCAGGGTCTGGCCGATGTGTGTGCGGAGAAGTGTCACAGCCCTACCCCTTTCTTACTCTGAATCGCGGCATTCTCAATATCGGATGGGTCTTTGAACTACGTGCTAAGGATACGCGCGAAGACCCCAAGCGCGCTTTCTACCGCGCCGCGTCGGACTGTTTCTCGATCGCCTTCCAGGGCCAACTTCACTGTCTCGCGGGTATTGGGACCGACAATCGCCAACCAGACCGTGCCAGCAGCAATCCCCTGATGAGGGCCAGGTCCGGCAACGCCCGTAGATGCGATCGACCATGTTGTGTTCATCCGCGCTCTGATGCCATCTGCCATCGCAAGAGCTACCTCTTCTGACACAACACCGGCGCGATCGATGAGTTCTTGTGGAACGGATAGCTCGCGCATCTTTATCTCAACTGAGTAAGCAACAATCGAACCTTTGAGAATGTGAGATGCCCCAGGAACGCTGACTATTTCTGATGTTAACGCTCCACCTGTAATGGATTCTGCGACGGAGAGACTCTCGCCTTTTGATTTAAGAGATTCAACAATCGTTGACGAAAGGGTATTCATGGCTTTGATTTAATGACATCACGAATATATTGATAACCAGAAGTCACGGTGAGAATGATTGCAACTCCAAGCAAGATGTCGCGTGGAGTGTAGAGATATTCTGGCAACGGCAACATATAGAAGCCAACTGAGAAATTCTGGAGCAATGATTTAATCTTTCCGCCTTTACTTGCAGCGATGATTCCACGCTTAATTACTGCAAAGCGCAAGATTGTGATCCCAACTTCTCTTGCAAGTATCACAATGGTTACCCACCATGGCATTTTTTCCAGGATTGATAGCCCAATAAGAGCTGTAGCGATGAAGGCCTTATCTGCGATGGGATCAAGAAGAATTCCGAAAGAAGAGATCTGATTACGTTTACGTGCGATACGACCATCGAGGACATCGGTCATTCCCACGACAAAAAACATGCACCAGGCAATGACCTGCCACGTTGGATCATCTCCCCCGTTCTTGAAGAGCGCCCAGGCACAAAATGGCAGCGCGAGAATGCGCGCAATTGTTAAGGCGTTGGGAAGGTTCATATCGGTTGCGCAACCAAATCAGCGCCAGCCACATCAATAACGACCGCATCGACGTAATTTCCAATCTTGTAACCCGCATGAGGTCGGCCCGGAACGGTGATGAACGTGGTGGTATCAACCTCAGGGCCTTGGTGTTCCGCACGCCCTTCTTGGGTCTCTTCATCTTCTATCAATACGCGCACTCGCTGCCCGATTCGCTCCAGAGATCGTTGATTTACCAACTCTTCTGCCATGGAAGTTAGCTTGTTCGTTCTCTCGACGATTAGATCTTCGTCGACTTTGTTCTCAAGCTTGAGGGCCTCAGTATTGTCTTCATCTGAATAAGGAAATACTCCGATCGCATCCAGACGTGCTGCGCCAATGAATTCCACGAGCTCGTTGTACTCCTCATCAGTTTCACCAGGAAATCCAACAATGAAGTTAGATCGAATACCTGCCTCAGGATTGAGGGCTCGTACTTGAGAGAGTAAATGTAAGAATTTCTCACTATCGCCAAATCGGCGCATACGTCGGAGCAGAGTTCCTGATGCATGCTGGAAAGAGATATCAAAATATGGCACAACTTTTTCTGTGGCAACTATTGCTTGTAGCAAAGTAGGTCGGATCTCGGCAGGTTGGAGATACGAAAGCCGGATACGTTCAATGCCGTGAATCTTGGATAATTCTGGGAGAAGTGATTCCATCACCTTCAAATCCCCAAAGTCTTTGCCATACGATGTTGTATTTTCGCTAACGAGAAAAATCTCGCTTACGCCATTCTCTGAAAGCCATTGGGCCTCTTCAATAATTTCCGTGGGTCTACGGGAAACGAATGCACCACGAAATAGTGGGATGGCACAGAATGTGCAACGACGATCACATCCTGATGCAATCTTGAGGGGCGCCATCGGTGAATTTCCAAGTCGTTTGCGAGAGAAGGTGCTCCCTTGTCCCATCTGGGTCTTTACTTCTACTAATTCTCGAGCCTCTTGGCGGGCTGTCGGTGATATTGGGATGATTGTGCGACGGTCTTTCGGAGTATGCGCATCGCGCTTCTCGCCATCCAAAATCTTTCGCAGCCGATCTGAGATATCGGCGTAATCATCAAAACCTAAAATCGCATCAGCTTCGGGAAGGGCTTCGGCTAACTCTTTTCCGTAGCGTTCAGCCATGCAGCCAACGGCTACTACCGCGCGCAGAGTTCCATCAGCTTTCAAGGAGTGTGCCTCCAGTAACGCATCGACTGAATCTTTTTTAGCAGACTCAATAAAGCCGCAAGTATTAACGAGGGCGATATCAGCAGTTCCTGGGTCATCGACAAGGGTCCAACCATCAGCAGCGAGGCGACCGGCTAACTCTTCCGAATCAACATCGTTTCGAGCGCAGCCCAGAGTGACAAGAGCAACGGTGGTGGGCTTTGACACCCAGTTATTCTACAGAGGGAGTTAGAAGTTAACCTTGATTAGTTGCAGCTTGAGGACCAAATTCGAGCCGTACAACTTCGCCCACGCTGCCTGGAACTCCAATATCTTCCCCATTAACGGTGAGAGTGATTGCACCCGCATTTCCAATCACAACATAAAGAAGTTGATTATCCTTAAAAGTACGTTCTTCGCCTTGGCGAATGCGACCGCTAAATTGTGTAGTTCCTGTGCTATCACTGATTGCTACCCAGGAAAGTCCATTAACTCCCCGTAAAGTTATCTCAACGCCATCGCTTTTTGCAGCGACCGGAGAACCTTCTCTTGATTCCGACGTTGAAGAAGACGTTATCGTTGTTGTGTTGTTCCCATTGGAGATTATTCCAATTCCAAAAATCACAAAGGCAAAAATTCCTGCCGCAACTCCTCCGAGCGCCTTCCAGGAGAGGGGCTTACGTTCTTTTCTTGCTGCGGTTGCGTTGGTGTCATTCAATAAGTCACGAATTGATTTACTCAGTGGAATTGTCTGTGATTCAAAAGCCAAGAGAACTTCGCTATCGCCAACTCCGCAGACTCGTGCAATTGTTCTTACATGTCCGCGCGCATAAGTCGGGCCACCGCAAGTACTGAAGTTGTCGCGCTCTAGATCTTCGATGACAGATGTTGGGATTCGAGTGCGCGCGGAAAGCTGATCAACAGTGAATCCTGCTGACTTTCGCATTTCCTTGAGCGACGATCCGACTGACATATCTGCCTCGCAACTGTGGGGTGGGAGCAAATTGTACGAGGCTCACTCTTTACTAGACAACCCCAGAGTAAGAATTAGCCAAGCGCTAACCCTTTCGAATCACCCCTGAATAACTTCGAGAACTGAAGCAAGGTCTTCTTGCTTCACCAGCACTACGCGAGCCTTAGAGCCTTCTGAGGGTCCAACAATTCCGCGACTTTCCATAAGATCCATAAGGCGCCCGGCTTTAGCAAAACCAACTCTTAACTTTCTTTGCAACATCGATGTTGAACCAAATTGTGTGCTTACCACTAATTCAATTGCTTGAATCAGCAACTCTTTATCATCCCCAATCTCATCATCGCCAGAGCGAGCAGTAACGACTGGTTTCAAAATATCTTCGCGATAGACCGGCTTTAGTTGTGATTTAACGTGAGAAACTACAGATTCAATCTCGCGTTCAGAGACATAGGCTCCTTGAATGCGCATGGGCTTGCTAGCTCCCATAGGGAGAAACAGTCCATCACCTTGTCCTACTAGTTTTTCCGCTCCTGGAGTATCGAGAATAACTCGCGAGTCAGCAAGCGATGAGGTCGCAAACGATAATCGAGATGGCACATTAGCTTTGATAAGCCCAGTGACGATATCAACGCTAGGGCGTTGAGTAGCAATCACTAGATGAATACCAGCCGCACGTGCCAGCTGGGTGATGCGGACAATGCAATCTTCAACATCGCGCGCTGCAACCATCATGAGATCTGCAAGCTCGTCAATGACAACAAGTAAGTATGGATACGGTTCAAGAGTCTGATCAGAACCTTCCTTAGCCACAACTTTTCCAGCACGAACTGCCTTATTGAAGTCATCGATATGCCTAAACCCATACGTAGAAAGATCGTCATAACGCATATCCATTTCGCGTACCACCCACGCGAGCGCTTCGGCAGCTTTCTTTGGGTTGGTGATAATCGGAGCAATCAAATGCGGGATTCCATCGTAAGCATTGAGCTCAACTCGCTTTGGATCAATAAGAATTAACCGAACATCATTAGGTGTAGCACGCATCAAAATTGATGTGACAAGTGAGTTAATCATCGAAGACTTTCCAGCACCCGTAGCGCCCGCAACTAAGAGATGCGGCATCTTCGCCAAATTAGCGCAGATAAAGCTTCCCTCGACATCCTTACCTAGCGCAATAACCATCGGATGGTGATCATTTCCAGCAACGCTGGAACGGAGTACATCACCGAGTGAAACAATCTCACGATCAGTATTTGGAATTTCGATTCCCACTGCAGACTTGCCTGGGATTGGCGAGAGAATTCGAACATCGCTACTTGCGACCGCGTAAGCAATATTTTTGCTGAGCGCGCTGATTGCTTCGACCTTAACTCCTGAGCCCAACTCAACTTCATAGCGAGTGACAGTTGGTCCACGCATAAAACCAGTTACTTCGCAGTCAATTTCGAATTGAGCGAAGACTTCTGTAAGTGCCGCAACTACTTGATCATTTGCCTTTGTTTTACCTTTCGAGGCAGGAGTGCTGCGCAATAGATCCATTGAGGGAAGTTCGTAAGAATCACTTGAGGAGAGAACTAGTTGGACCGGCCTTGAGGGCTTGGCGGGCGACTCAGCTTTGGGTAATTCCGTTCTAGGAATTTCTACCGTGAATTCTTCGTCAAAACTCTCTTCGTCAATCTCTTCTTCATCCTCTTTATTAACAAACTCTTGCACTAAAGGGGTTTCAAAAGGAGGTGTATCCGAAATTTCGAATTCTTCTGCTTTGCGCTCTCGTCGCTCTTCAAGAGCAGAGCCAACTTTCTCTGTTGCTCCCGAGAGCAGCCCCTTGATGACTGTGAAGATCTTGGAAAATGGAGTTGCGGTAATGACAAGCGCCCCAAAGAAAAGAATAAGAATCAAGATTGGAATAGCAAGAACATCAGTCACAAGTGCCACAAGTGGCGTTGAAACGCCATAACCAATCCACCCTCCACCTTCGCGCATAGCGGTCGCGCCAGTGTTAATCGATGTTGGATTAATTATGTGAATGAGTCCAGTCGAACTAAGGACAAGAAGTAAAGAGCCAATAGTGATACGGCCCGTAGCGGCTTTATCTTGTGGGGCGCGGAAAAGGCGGAGCGCAAAGTAACCAAAAAGAAGTGGTGTAAGGATGGCAAGGCGACCGACAGCGCCATAGAAGAAGGCATATGAAGCGCGGCCAAACCAATTATCAAGTTGCCACCACGACGTTGCAGCTGCGATAAGTGCAACAATTAAAAGGAGTAATCCAAGACCATCACGTTGATGTTCGGGATCGAGATCTTTCGCGCCACGAGTTACAAATCGAATGGATGCGCCAAGAGCTTTTGCAAAGGAGCGCCAGATGGCTCCGAAGGCGCGCGCAACCGAACTAGCGATTCCGCCACCTTTTCGAGGAGAAGACTTCTTTGCCACAACGAAAAATCGTATTAGAAATGATTTTTCTTAACTAAGAGGCGCGCCGCCCACATTCGTCGCCTAGACCTCAATGACTACGGGAACAATCATCGGGCGACGACGATGTTCTTCTCCCACCCAACTTCCAACAGTCTTGCGGACGACTTGTGAGAGTTGGTGAGTTCCATTGATTCCACCAGCAACAGCTCCTGCAAGAGCGCGTTCAATTCTTCCTTTGACCTCTTCAAAGAGCGCAAGATCTTCCGCAAATCCACGAGCATGAATATCAGGGCCAGCAACAATTTTTCCTGTTTGTGAGTCGATTACGACAATTACTGAAATGAAACCTTCTTCTCCAAGAATACGGCGATCTTTGAGTGAAGCTTCGGTGATATCACCAATACTCTGTCCATCAACATAGACATAACCGACTGGAACTGCGCCTACAACGTGAGCTTTTCCGTCTGCCAAATCAACAACAACGCCATTATCAACCACAACAGTATTCGAGCGCTTCACTCCAGTTGAGATAGCCAATTCCGCATTAGCTCGCATATGTCGCCATTCACCATGAACCGGCATCACATTCTTCGGCTTCACTACGTTATAACAGTAAAGCAGTTCGCCAGCCGCAGCATGGCCAGATACATGCACGAGAGCATTGCCTTTATGGACGACTTTCGCGCCGAAACGCGTGAGTTCATTGATGACGCGATAAACCGAGTTCTCGTTTCCTGGGATCAGTGATGAAGCAAGAATGACAGTGTCACCTTGTCCGACTTTGATTCGATGATCACCATTTGCCATACGCGATAACGCTGCAAGTGGTTCACCTTGAGAGCCAGTACAGATGAGCACAATGTTGTCGCCAGCATCATCGATTTCATCAATATCAATAAGGGTGTTGGGTGGAATATGTAAATATCCCATCTCCCCCGCTAGCGACATATTGCGCACCATTGAACGTCCAACAAATGCCACTTTTCTGCCATGTGTGAATGCAATATCAATAACTTGTTGAATGCGATGAACGTGAGAAGCAAAGGAGGCCACAATCACGCGTCGTTTTGTTCCGCCAATGACTCGATCAAGCACCGGCATAATCTCACGTTCGGAAGTTGTGAATCCAGGAATATCTGCATTGGTGGAATCCACCATAAATAGATCAACGCCTGAAGCGCCGAGAGAAGCAAACCGGGCTAGATCTGTGGTGCGCCCATCCAGCGGTAATTGGTCCATCTTGAAATCACCAGTGTGGAGAACTACGCCCGCGGGAGTTTTGATGACAACTGCGAGCGCATCAGGAATGGAGTGGTTAACCGCAATAAACTCCAAATCAAATGGCCCAACTTTTCGAGTTTGACCTTCTCTTACTTCAATGGAGATTGGTGAGATACGTCTTTCTTTTAACTTACCTTTTGAGAAAGCCAAGGTGAGCGCAGAGCCAATAACAGGAATGTCTTCTCGTTCTCTAAGCAGATAACCAAGAGCGCTGATGTGGTCTTCGTGCCCATGAGTCAGAAATACCGCCACAACATCTTTCAGGCGATCTCGAATATAAGAAAAGTCAGGGAGGATGAGATCAACGCCAGGTTGATTCTCTTCAGGGAAGAGAACGCCGCAATCAACAATGAGGAGTTGGCCTTGATATTCAAAGACCGTCATGTTGCGGCCCACTTCACCAAGACCGCCTAAGGCAACAATACGTAAGGTCTTATCTTGAAGTTGTGGCGGCAACCCTAAATCGGGATGCGGATGATTCATTAGTTAACGTTCACGCCGCCGGCGCGAAGATCCTCTCGTAGTTGGGAAACTTGTGATGGAGTTGCATCGACAAGTGGAAGTCTAACTTTTCCGCCTGGCAGCCCCATCATGGAGAGCGCAGCTTTTGTGAGGATTGCACCTTGAGTGCGGAATGTTCCGGTGTATACCGGCAAAAGTTTCTGGTGAATCTCAAGTGCTTTAGCGTTATTTCCGGCGAACCACGCATCGAGCATCGCCCGAAGATCTGCTCCAACAGTATGGCCGCATACAGAAACAAATCCCACAGCGCCCACCGAAAGTAATGGAAGATTCAAAATGTCATCACCGGAATACACGGGAATGCCACAACGCTTGATTACCCACGACGTTGATGCAACATCACCTTTAGCATCTTTCAAGGCAACAATATTTGGGTGCTCAGCTAACTTCACGATGGTATCGGGTTCAATCTGCGCTCCCGTACGACCTGGGATGTCATAGAGCATGACTGGTACATCCGTGGCATCTGCCATCGCTCGAAAGTGCGCTTCAATTCCAGCTTGAGGAGGTTTGTTGTAGTACGGAGTTACGACAAGAAGTCCATCAGCTCCTGCTTTAGCCGCCATTTCTGCTTGCTCAACAGAATGCGTCGTTTCATTGTTTCCAGCACCAGCAATTACTTTGGCGCGACCGCTGACTGCGCTGCGCACAACTTTGATGATTTCAATCTTCTCGTCATCAGATGTAGTGGGAGCTTCACCCGTTGTTCCATTAACAACGATTCCATCGTGGCCAGTTGAGACTAAGTGTGATGCGAGTTTTTCTACTCCAGCCCAATCAATAGATAAGTCATCTTTAAAAGGCGTCACCATCGCGGTCAGCAAGCGACCAAACGGTGGTGTAATCGACATGCGCTAAGGCTACTACGCCTGCCCTACGGCGCGACGCGACCGGATTTTTCAAAGGCCGCATAGGTAAGCGGCATTAAACGAGCGAAATGCTCTTCCATTTTCTCGGCAACCATCTCGATCTCGCGCTGCGGATAGCTTGGGAAATGCGATCCTTCGCGGCTCGTTCGGAGCGATAGGAAATTCATTAAAGCGCGAGCATTCATCGTCACATACATCGATGAATAGAGCGCGACTGGTAAAACTGCGCGCGCAACTTCTCGAGCGATTCCTGCGTCCAGCATTTTCTTGTAATTGGCATATGCAAGAGTGTATGTCTCTTTCATGGCCGCGACAGAAACTTCGTATTGTTCTGGCGTTCCATCAACGAACACGTAGTGTCCAGTCTTCCCAGTTTGAACTAACTTACGATCCTTATTAGGAACATAGAAAACCGGTGAAAGTTCACGATAACGACCGCTCTCTTCGTTATATGACGCGATGCGATGGCGCATAAATTCCCGGAAAACAAAAATGGGTGCGCTAACAAAGAATGTCATGGAGGTATGTTCGAATGGCGAGCCATGGCGCTCACGCGCTAAGTAATTAATGAGACCAGCCGAGCGAGAAGGATCAGCGTTGATTTCATCGAGTGAATTCTCTCCAGCAGTTGAAACACGAGCTGCCCAAATTACATCGGCATCGTTGGCGCTTGCTTTTACCAATTCGACTGTGACATCGTCGCGAAAGACAATATCTGGGTGCTGCGTTGGATTATTCGATTCACTCACGAGCGCGACCTTATCTATTGACCGGCTTAGGGTTGGGATTTTGTACGGCAGAATTGGCGCGTGTCATTGAGCGGAGCTCCCTTCAACAAGCGGACTGTGTTGCGCGATTCACTTGCCGTCGCAATCCCGGTGGGGACCTATGGAGCCGCATTCGGAGCAGCATCAGTTGCCGCCGGATTCTCGATACTGCAAACCTGCTTACTTTCATTACTGCTTTTTTCTGGAGCTTCTCAATTTGCAGTTGTTGGCGTGATGGGCGCTGGTGGCTCTGCGCTGAGTGCGATCGCAACAGGTTCTTTACTTGGATTCCGCAATGGACTCTACGGCTTAAAAATGGCTCCTATTCTCAAGCTACGTGGATTAAAGAAAATTCTTGCCGCACAACTCACGATTGATGAATCAACAGGAGTAGCCATTGGCCAGGAATCTCGCGGAGTCGAAGCGAGCCGTTATGGTTTCTGGGCTACCGGCATTGGCGTCTATGTTTTCTGGAATTTGTTTACCCTCGCAGGTGCCATAGGAGCGCAAGCAATCGGTGATCCCTCTGCATGGGGACTTGATGCCGCAGTTCCCGCAGCATTTCTTGGACTCGTCTGGCCCAGACTTATTGATACTAAAACTCGATTCGTTGCTATCGCGGCTGCACTTCTCGCTATCGCACTTACTCCTATTGCACCTGCTGGAGTTCCCATCATCGCAACGGTAGCGATCGCTGTAATTTTCGGATGGAGACGATCATGACTCCTATTTGGATTGCCACTCTTGCAACAAGCCTCATCTGCTTTATCCTGAAAGTACTTGGATACTCGCTACCAGAATCAGTTTTAAATAAGCCAGTTGTGCAGCGCATCAATTCCCTAATCCCAATTGCGCTCTTGAGCGCTCTTGTAGCGGTACAAACCCTAGGCATTGAAAAGTCAGTACACATTGACCACCGGCTAGCTGGAGTTGTCGTCGCAGGTATCGCTTTACGTTTTAAAGCAAGTTTCCCCGTCATGATGCTTTTGGCCGCACTTACATCGGCACTTATCTATAACCTCTAACTCACGATTTGTTTGATGAGCAAATAACTCCATTCATTATCCTTGAGGCATGTCGTCGATGGGGTTGAGTAGCGCTGAAGCACATTCTCGACTCATTGAGGAGGGTGAGAATCTCATCCCTACTGAAAAAGAAACGACTCTAGTTCGACAGATCCTCACCGTCATCAGTGAGCCCATGCTCATACTTCTCATTTCTGCAGGAGCCATCAACTTCTTTTTAGCAGAGATTCTTGATGCGGTGATGCTCATGTTTACTGTCGTCATAGTTCTCGGTATCTCAATTATTCAATCTCGAAGAACTGAGAATGCGCTCTTCGCTCTGAAACAACTAGCTGCGCCGTATGCAACGGTCATTCGTGATGGCTCTGAGATGAGAATTCCGAGTAGCAATGTTGTGATTGGGGACTTGTTGCTGCTTTCTGAAGGTGATCGGGTAAGTGCAGATGCAAAAATAATCCGCAACGTCACTCTCGCCACAGATGAATCCACTCTTACTGGCGAGTCCGTTCCTGTTGATAAGCAGGTCGATGATCTGGTCTTTTCTGGAACTTTGGTTACTCGAGGCCATGGGCAAGCTATCGTGATAGCAACTGGTGCTCAATCAGCATTAGGAAGAATTGGTAAATCTCTCCAGGAAATTCCTTTTGAGCGTTCGCAAATGCAGCGAGATGTTGATCAACTCGTTCGAGTAGTTGGTGCACTTGGAATCATCACAGTTACCAGTGTTGTGATTATTTACGGAAGTACGCGAAATAATTGGCTGGAGGGAGCGCTGGCTGGAATTGCAGCAGCCATGGCGCTGATTCCGGAGGAATTCCCTGTCATTCTCACTCTCTTTCTGGCTATTGGCGCTTGGCGCATGTCGCAGGTTCGTGTGATTGCGCGGCGACCATCCGCTATTGAATCTCTTGGCTCAATCTCTGTTCTCTGTGTAGATAAGACTGGAACCATCACGCAGAACAAGATGTCGATTATTGAAGTACAAATTGACTCTGAACGGATCAATCTCAGCGCTCACGAAATTCCAAAGCCAGCAAGAAAACTCATTGAGATTGGTGCGCTAGCTTGCCCG
>JACCDI011933996.1_pt1 | contig 11380 bp, 17 predicted proteins | sample 7442791 | NCBI WGS metagenome assembly JACCDI01 (sample SAMN15323434, study PRJNA562643) | freshwater metagenome | isolation source: river surface water | place: USA:Blue River Watershed | collected 2017-08-15
GAAGTAACAGTGGTTAATGGAGGATGGCTTTCAGTGGACCCGAGTGTCAAGGCCGGTGCGGAGGGTCGGCAGTTTGCCACTCTTTGCGATGAGATGTCTAAGAATAATTTGAGCAGAAACAGCAATCATAACATTCCTCGCGCGTTTACGGCTGCCGATGAACGTATTGCTCATCGGTTAGAATGCCTGGCCATGGGGGATACATGGCGTGATGGGCGTGATCAAGAGGAGGACCAATGTCGTCTTGAATTGGATGTTAGAGAAGCTCTGACGAATATGAACTTACCACTAACGCCAGAAGGGGCAGCATCCGCATTGATCCAAATAGGGAGATGGAGTGAACACCCGAAAAATCAAGGCAAGAGTAACGAGAAGAATAAAGCAGCCGAGCCTTGGCCTCCGGATGTTTTGGAGGCAGCGCGATCGCTGGCACAGTATGAGAGCAAGCGCCGTGCCCTTTTGGCACGTCATTGCTCGATTACCAATAGACAAGGAACTTCAAAACGTAACAGGAAGAACGCAAATGTTTTGGAAGGACGCATTGATTTGTCATCGTTGCCATGCGTTTGCATCGACGCCAAACGAGCCTCTTTCCGAGACGACTCTATTGGAATACGACTTCGTTCATCCACAGGCAGAAAAGTCAGCAAAGGTGCATCTAAGTGGGAGATTCTTGTTCACATTGCAGATGTCTCGGATCTTTATTTCGATCATGAAAATTGGAACGAAAGTGAACTACCAAAATCTCAGGACGTGAAATTCAGCCTGCTTAGAGAGGCAGCTGAAAGAAGAGGTCAAAGCAGATATGATCTACCATTAGGTACGAAACTCAACATAAATGCTTTTAATCCTCTTTGAACATTTGCTAACATGTTTTTTTCTGCACTTTTATCAGGTCCTTTGCACCTCCTACCTCCAGTTGGATTAGAAGCTTTGTCTTTCGTCACCGATGAAGTAGACACCGTTAACAGATGTGTTACTCTCTGGGCATACATCGATGAACGAGATGGCAAACTACTTGATGCAGGCTTGGAACGAGTGAGATCAATCTGCAGGGTATATTCATTTGCACTCAATTTGGAGATCTGTTTTGATTCCTTCTTTTACCTCATTCAACCCAGACCATCGTATCGAGCCCGAAAGCGTTATCGTTTGCCGATGCCACAGCCTTATTAGATGACAGCGATGAAAATATACCGAAATCAATGGCCAACACAAAAGCTTTGCTCGGTGTAGCTGAAAGAAGTCTCCTGATGTGGAATCGACGACACAGGCAAATCAATGAAGCATCGAAAAAGCGTGAAAGGCGCCTTGCTACAAGAGAATACGTATCAAACGAAATCAACACTGCATTAGGAAATCAATCTAGAGATGATGGGGTAGGAGGATCTTTCCAAAGGTCCCGAGGTCATAGAATGGTAGATTCATCTTTGGAGTTGTACGCTTTCGCTGTTTCCACTTTGATAAGCAGAGCAAAGCAACCTATCCCACGTGCTGCTGGAAGTGGTCCAGACAGAGCAGGACGACTAGGAACAGCTCCATTGAGGCGATACATTGATGGGATTGCACAGAGACAAGCTCTTTCGGTCCTTTGTGAATACGGGACACCATTGTCTGCGAAAGAATGTCGTGATGCTATGAAAGTTGCGAATCGTGCCAGTTATAGTATAGCCAATATAAGGTCGCTGAAGGATGACAATGGTGTACGGTCACTGAACCAAGTATCTGCACTTCACGAACTCTCACGACATTTGGCATCTACTGGTGGTATCAACAAAAAGCAACAAGTCAAAGCCATCAGCACTGGTCACAACAATCATGTTGTGGTCATCGGTGTAGGTGCAACTGCAAGGTGTCGTGGAGTGAAGGGCACCTTGAAAGGAGGAGAGAAAGTACTAGTACAAGTCATCGACATTAATCCAGAAAAGGGTGTTTTGGACGTAAAGTTAGTTTAGTCTCTGTCATACATAGCTAAAGTATTCCATAACCAGATAGTATGAGAAACATTGTCATTTTCTTTTATTATTCTAGCCTGTCATAAATTGATGAAATACATTTGAGTGAAAATCAATGATGGGGACTTTTGGTTTTCTTTTGCAAGGGAACTGCATTCTCTTTGTCATACATTCAACGCAATTAACCATTTCCTGCCCACGAAGTTGCTTGGTGATCACTTAAAACCAAAATTAAACAAAAATACAAAGAAATCTGATCAAACCAAATAATCCATTGCATCAGGATACTTCTTAGCTTTATTTTGAACTCAGGTAGACTTCCTAAGTCCCAATATTGAATGATTTATGGTCATCTTAGAAATGGTATACAGAAAAGATCAATGGATTGAGTTTCGGATAACTCGATGGAGTCTAGGCTGGCATCATACAGTTTAGATAATAATTCTGGTCATAGCCAACCTCATACTAAAATTTCCAGTCTCCCTGCAAAGTGAACTCATAGAGGATGTATTGCATATTTTCTTCTTGATGTCACTCTCCATTCCATGAGGTTGCATACTGTTGCACTGACAGCAATATCAAGTTATTTCACCCTTGAGGTTGACACATTTATCTGTGTACCCACTAGTTTTCACTTTTCTTCCATCTGAATGCACACAAGTCACCTTTTCAGGATTGTGATGGATTCCTTTTGTCAAATCATCAAGCAAAAAATCAATGTTCACAATAAAATGGCGCAAAATTGCTTTGTTACACCAAATCTGGTTTTGGGTTTTGGTTTGATGGTGTCTGGCCATTCAAATTCAATCCCATGATTGACAAATGTAATTCCAAGTGCAAACAAAAATCTCCTTATCCTCCATTCATGAGCAAACTTATTTCAATCATTATTTCCAATATCATCAGTGTACAAATAACATACCACACTTATACAACATGAAGTATGTGGTCCAAAATCCAGAAGAAGAGATGAAGTACCACCTATTTGTATGTATGGAGGCAGAAAGATTAGCACTGTCACAATAATTACATTCAACTGCATTAAAAGTTTTGGCATATCTCTTTGTGATTGAGGTGTATTGAGAATACTACTCTCATTTTGTCTTTCACACTACATTGCATTTGATGTTAAGTCAGTTGTCATGGAGGAACCCACTTGATATGTATGGACAAACAACTCTTGATTTTGGTCCTACATGTTTTAGCCTGGATATAGTATCTCTTTCCAGACTTGGTTTTCTGTTTGATAACAGAATAATATAACCAACCTGAATCAATATCATGGAATCAATTTTTTTGAGATTTATAAATAAAACGTCATTACCAACATTTGATTTCTTCTCTGTCAATGCAAGTGTGCCACAAAAAATCAGTAACAATCTTCCTAGCTTCATTTATAAAAATCCATCCACAAACTAGAGTGACATTGGAATTCTTTATGAGATGCTTTTTACTCAGATTCATCAAAAAATTTTCTCCCTGCCAAGAAAAATTTCATATGCAAGCAATACAGCAGATTTAGTTCAACAAAGAGCAAACATACTCACATCATGCTTGATCAGCTTTGCAGGCATGAAATGAACAGAAACTACTAGACAGTCACAGTATTTGATCATACTCTCATTGATAGTAACTTTCATGCCCATAGTCCATGCAGAGTTCATCCCTTTATGTTCCATCAACACAAAATTAATCTCATAAAACAAATCATATTTTGGATGGTTCTATTCATTTAATCAAATTTATCAGGAATATGTTGTCTTATCAGTTCAAAGGCATTTCTTGGCATGGTGTTTTGGATACATGTAAGTGAATTGCCAAATTGAACTTTGCCATGTACATGTTGGTTCATCTGAGAATTATAATCCATTGATTATCAATATTTTTACCCATGCAAGGATGAAAGATGAAATAAAGGAGTTTTTCTCTTCTTATTATGAGTACTGTACATTGCATACTTTGTTGGTAGTTTGCAGTTTGCATAGGTGTCTCACTAGATCACCTCTAACAGGAATTCCCAGTCAACACAATCAATTCCTTGACCCATTTTTCATGCATAATAATGTATCTGCTTTGTTATTTAAGAGAAGAAACTTAGTGAAAAAAATGAAAATGTCAACAATGCTGTTATTTTTGCAAGCTACATGTTGAATTTTGTTTGATGATCCACATTTTCTTCCACCATGACTCCTAGTACAATCATTGTCACAAGACAGTTCCCATTAGATATTATCTTATGATGTTTGCTCCCTCCATGGTTCATACATTTGACAAAGTGGATCCATTTTTTGCAGCATAGCTTCAGCCTTTGTGAAAATATCACTGATGTAGAAGATTAAACAGAGCAAGCAGTAAATAGGAAGAAGCAGTTTGTTGGTGACATTTGTTGTTTGTGTCATTGCATCATGTTTAAGGTCAAAGGTACCTTGAAGTTTATTACCAGTGTCAAATTTGCAGATGACTTCAAGTCAGAGGCTCTTATGTTTGCTATTTGTAGGGTGGAGAGAAATAATTTGTAGTGCAATGGATCAATGAAGAGATTAGTTTGTACAGGGATGGACAATACACTGTTTGGAGTTTGTGCATTTTTTCAGAGTACAACAAATTGCATGTCCCCACGTTGTATGCAACAAGTACACAAATTTTGAGATGGATTGATGTGTTTGTTGATGAAGTTGCAAAATTTGATGCCAGAGTTTAATTTTACTTGCTGATTTTATTTTGGGAGAGGATGATGTCAAGCTGTGTATGAAGGTACCATTTGGATCCTACAACACATCATCCAGAGTCTTGACATACTTGTCAAAGACAGCACCAGTTAAGATAGTGAAATTTTTATGTTAATCTTGTTTACAAGGAAGATTTGTGCAGATAATTGGAGGATCCCACACCAGTCTCAATGTCAAACAAACAAAAATGTTATTGTTATGATTAAAATATTGATGGTTAATAGATTTCCCCTTTGGAATGGGTAATATTTCCAGGATGATGGGTTGTATCAAGGATTTTTTTGATATTTGAACACTATTTCTGATGGGAGTAATGAATAATTTGGATATGTCTCTTTGTCTGATCTTGCCACAGCTGAGTTAGAGGTGTCATTGTTAACCTCTCTGTCCAAGGTCATGGTAGAAAAATTATTGAATCTATCCAAACAAAATGATATTTTACCCAAAAGATAGTTTTGGGCTCCAACATTGTCCAAATTGCACCACAATTTGAGCAAGGCGGTTAGATAAGATGATGATATGCAAGTGGGTGATTGTTTATGCTGTGACAAAACCAGTGTTGAAGTGCATTTTGGTAGATGGAATGGTTGATAGTCAGGAGTGAAATTGAAAAATGTGCAATAAAACTGCTTTTTTGTGTGCTCCCAGGCAGGAAAGAGTTACACAAAGATATTGGACTGCAGAAATTCATCTTGTTGACCAGCAACAAGTTTGGTGCCCACAAAAAGCATGGCACTTTTTCTTGTGAGATTCTGATTCCATGACCCCGGACTTGTTACCTCTTACTATCATGTTGCATTGGTTGTTGGCCAAACAGTGTCTGATCATCAGATGATGCTCTGTATTGGAGTTCTAATTACAATAGATGTGAATAGATATAACTTCATAAATTCTATTTTAGAATTATAGAATTGTTTTCACCTGTTCCCTGGGCATATTGCAAGTTATTACTTACCATTTTCAGCAAAAACCATGGTAATCTATCAATAATTCAAATCAAACATCATTTTTGAGGAAGACCCCCTTGTGATCAAGGTCTCTGCTGTCCCAACAGGATCCATCACCAAGTCAAAGAACCAGCTAGTATTAAAGTCTATGGTGATGACAGGAAATATTGGAATACTTGGTGTCACCATGCCCAAAGGTATTTGTCCAAACACTCCATAACATGTGTACAGACAATAAGATGACTCATTTGTACAAAAACTTTTGATCTTTGGGGGAACTCTATCCTCTAGTTATACTTAAAAAAGGCCAGTGTAATGAACAGTAAATTAAACAGAAATTGTGGTGCCTGGATCAATGATATTTCCCCACACAATGATTTCATTAAAAAATGAAGTCCTTTCAGGCAAAAAATTCAGGTACCGCTTGGGATATTCTTCAAACCAACCTTCTTAAAGGCATGAAGAAATGAGACCCCCCATGAGGCAGTATGCTGACCACAGGTCTGATTGCAATTTAACCATTGGGATGAAGATCAGCAACAAAAAGACTACCAGATAATATCACAAGACAATGTTGATGATTTTTTCCAAATTTGCCATGCCACAGATCAGTCTGTTTGCAAACGAAACTTGTATGAAGCTACTGAGAGGAATGAGCAAATGGATACAAACAAAAAGAAAGATATTTTAGAACCAATGCCATGAGAAGGAGCTCCTTGGAGAATAACCATCATGCCAAACAAGCCCATCAGGACAATTTCTGTCATCACTATTCTAGCAAAGGACATGATGTTTTGTAGAAGTCTTGCAAATGTCATAACTAGAATAATCTAGACTTTTGCAAGCCTAAGGGCTCCTCCAACCATTGCTCTTGAGACCAAGCCCCTCAAGATAGCAAAGGTCACTATGTCAGATGCAATTAATGTTGCCTCTGCTTAAGAAACCACTCTTGTGACCCTCAAGGATACAGATATCTTGATTGCAAATCACCTGCACTCAATCAATGAGGCCAAAATTACCATGCTGGTTTTGCTGGAAATATAACACACAGCTATTTACAAAGCTGCCCTTCTCCACTCTTAGCAAGCACTCAGTTGTCCAGCTGGACCAATAATGGGACTTTTCTATCCTCCTGAGGATGCTGATGATATACCCAGTTTTGAGTAATGGTATTTTTAGAATTATGAAAAAGGTGGTTTTAGAACTAGACAAGACATTCAATGCACACAGAGACAAAACAAGAGAAGGACGAAGGGACACGTGCATGGCACATGCCCATGACTTCACAAGGAACCAAAGAAGGAGGCACAGTAATCTACAAATGAGGATTCTCAGGAATCATGAGAGAGGCACAACTGGGCATAACAACTGACATGCTCATTCTCACACTTCCTGTATTTAACTCTTGTAATTCCTATAATTAGCAATAACAATTGATTAGCTTGCCCATGCTATCTCTCATGGCTCTTTACAGGTGTTACTTATCTCTTAGATCTGAATCCTCCTATTTATAGTCACCATATGAATGCCCTCACTTCATGTAAACTTGCCCCCATCAGCATGACTACAAAAATCTCCAAAATCAACATTCTCAAGATGGAATCATCCATTTTCATCTTGACACCATTCTCCCCTTAAGTACACCATACTGATGAAAACATTTGGAAACTGGAAAATGAATGAATCACAAAATCAATGGAAATTCCCCATCCTCAAGTACCCATCCTTGGATTTCCCAGCCCCTTTATGAACCAGATGAATAAACTCACACCAAAGCAACCCCATGGGTAGATCCCCCATATCCTGGCCAAATTGCAACACTACCAAATATTACATTTATGATGAAAAACCAACAAAAAGCAAATATTGCTGCTACCACAATTGATGGGAAAAATCTTGAAAACTATTACAATGTAATGAAATTCACACTCAACCAAGTCAACATCCCAAAATCTTTGCCTAGAAAGGGCAATTGGCAAATGCACATTTGGCTCCATGACAATCTGCCAAATCTTTGATTATTTGCATCACACCTTCAGCATCATCACCAAATCAGATAAATGCAGCAATGGTGAGCAATGGAAACAAGCAAGGAATGAAGAATCCAAATGAATGCATTGAGAACTTCTTCAAAAATATGGAACAATCCCAACTCTTTGCCATTAGAGCAAAAGAGACATTTATGACATGCAAACTCCTCTCCACAGCAAAACACACAATCCAAAAATTAGGTGCCTTCCATATCGATCTTGGCAAATTAGCAAAAACCTCCCCAAATCAAACCCTCATTGATTGGTTAACATTCAAAGACTGGTAGTTGACAAAAAACACAGAATGGTAACAAGACCTCCAGACCTTGGCCTTGTTATGCATATTCCTCTTTGCTCATTGTTGACAAAATCATTGCAACCATCAATAATTTCATTGCATATCTTGCTGCAACATTACAGCCAAGAACAACCAGATTGACAAACTAAAACAAAAATTGATCAACTCCATGCAGCCGTAATTGCAAATGCAAAACAGGCAAACCCACCCACCCATCACCATATCCCCACCTCTATCTACTTTCATTTCCACTCAATGGTGGTGCAGTATGGACAACAGCTCCCACCCCAAAATGCCATGCAACCACCAATACAATAATCCATCCAAATATATGCCTCCCTGCTAATTGCAACACCACATTCCAGTTTCACCTTGTTCATATCAAACCCAATGTGATGTGGGCGCCATGATAATCATAACAGAGGACAATGTGGTGGGGAAAATAGATGTGGATGAGGAGTACACAACCACAACCCAACCCAATTAAATATTGCAAAATTTTTTTTCATTGCGCCACCCATAGATTTGATCTTGACAATAACAGCACCCATTGCACTTCATCTAATCCTCAGTGTTAAACACTGATAAAACACAAGACACAGGAGATGACCTACATTACAACAATAGATGGCATGATACAAAGGACAACACATAACAACCCTCCATTCCACCACATCACTTGCAGGATACCCCCAATTCCAAACTATACCACCACAAACAAATTGTCCACCATCACTAGAACCATCCAGATTCACCAGACCCACCCATACAACCAACGCACCATTCCAGGGATACAGATGTGGAGGATGTGGATATGGAGGATACAGTTAACTCCTGGGTGTGGCAAGAATCATGTGTAATCAGGAATATAGCAAAAACAAACTAGCAATACAGTGTACTCCTCACACAATGCCAACCCCCACACAACAACATACTTACAATGATTCCAACCATTACAATAATAGTCACAACAATTTTCTTTTTTTGATACTGACAAAGATGCTACAGCAATTACAAATAACTGTACTAATAAAGAATCAACTCAAGTGCACACATAATCAATATAGCACTCAACTCAAATCACACCATCTCTGACTCAAGCACTACAAACCATTTCATCCTCCCCAATACAGTGGCCTGTAACATTCACTCAACTACAACACCTGTAAAAATCACCCTCCCAGATGGAAAACACATTTTCTCCATGCACACTTGTAACCTCAACCTCCCTTGGATCCAATTTAATATGACCAAAAGCCACATTATCCATGGCACTTTTCACTCACCCCCTCATCTCTGTCAAACAATTCTGCACCCACAAAGCCGCTTTTTTCAATCAACCAACTTGTAGTATACATCTCCAAGAGAACCTAATTCTTCATGGTACATGAGATATAACCAACAGCCTTTGGATTCTTTGGATTACTGCACAACCTGAGTCAAAACCAAATAAACCATCAACCTCCACACACTCCACCTACAACCAACCACTGCAAGAAAAACTCCTCTAATTCCTCCATCAATATGCTTCAATTCACCTACACCAGCATGGATTTAGTCATCAACAATGGTTTCTTCCAATTATGATTGAAACTCTCTGCCACTGCCATCCACAACCCCTACCTCACTCCATGGTCACTGAAATAGGACACAAAAAAGACCCCCAGAGACTTTTCTACTACCTCACATCACTAAAGCCCACCAGAAAATTACCCCATTTGTCAACCCCAACCCATGCACACCATCCACAACACTGAACACCTTGCCAACCGGGTTATCCATCCATCCAGAGGTAAAATCATCACCAGTTATGACAAATTTTCCAAGGATCCTGTAACAAACAATATATGGACAACAACATTTGGCAAAAGGTGGATTTTCACAAGGCAACAACAAACCCAAAAGAATAGCATGGGCACTGTATTTTTCATGACACACCAAGAAATTTCTATCATTCCTAAAGATCACACTGTACCATGTGCCGAAATTGTTGTTGACTATCATCCATAAATACAAGATCCAAATCAAGTTCAAATCACAGGTGGAAAATACCCAGGAGAACTCACAATCACAGCCAACATGATCACAGCAAAATATTAGGGAACATGATCCTCAGCAACCTCAATGCAAAGTATGCAATGCAAATTGTAAACTTTTCTACCTCAACATAACCTTAAACTGATATGAATTTATGCACATCCCATCAACACCGTTCCTCAGCACTAAACAGATCAGTAAAATCTCAAATCCAAAGTCAAGAATGGTTTCATCTACATGGAAATTCATAACAGGGTATGTACAGACCCCCCAGTCTGGTATCTTAACAAATCAACTGCTCAAGATCACTCTTGTTGCTGATGGTTTTGACTTCAAATATGTTGGACACAAGAATGTACAACACCTCATAAATTCATTAAAACAAAATTACACTCTCAACCTTGATTGGAATGGATCCATTTCCTGTGTTGTACACCTTGAGTAAGACTAGAACAAACATGTACTGTGGACATTCCACACATGGATACATCAAAAAACCTGCTTCACAAATATAATCAAAAACAAAGTGCAAAATACAAATACAACCCATATCCCTAACAACCCAAAAAACATGGTCCATTGGCCCAAGATCCAATTCCCTCTGACCTTGCACCATCTCTTTCCAGCTCTGAGAAAAGTCCATCAGATCATTGGCAGCATATAGTATTATGCTCATGTCATTGACATATTCATTCTCATGGCCCTTAACATTGTAGCATCTTACCAAACCAGATCCACCAAAACTACCTTAAAAACTATTGAACAACTTGTTGAATATTGTGCATCTAACCTAGATGCCAAAATCCAATAAGATGCCTCTGATATGATTGTAAATACAAAAAGTAACACCTCTTACTTGAGCGCCCCCAATGCCTTCAGCCATGTCTCCTTCCTTGGCAGCCTCCCCATTGACTCCAAACCTATTCTCCTCAACTGTTTCATCAATGTCATTTACATCCTACCTTGATTTGTTGCTGCCTCTACCACTAAAGCCAAACTTGGTGCATACTTCATCAATGCAAATGTTGCAAACAACATCCACCTCATCCATGAAGAACTAGGCCACCTGCACCCCCCTAAAGATATCCCCTGTGAGAATTCTACTGCCTCTGACACAGCCAACAGTTTTGTCAAAAATAACACTCACAATCCATGGAAATGATTATTCCTAGATTCAGATCAACTATTGCATAATCACTTCATGGTACTTTGGCACCCCCATCAAGAAAATATTATGGACTACCACACCAAACACCATTCCCCCAACCATCACATAAATGTCCAACTATTTTATTTACACATTTCTGATTCTCTGCATGTTCTGCACTACACATCTACTCCAATTGCTCTGCAAGAGTGTGCTGAAAATGTACCAGATGGCTAC